>Ga0209025_1000101_pt1 | contig 228507 bp, 220 predicted proteins | sample AraplaMF_Col_mLB_FD_184256 | JGI IMG/M metagenome (GOLD analysis project Ga0209025, IMG submission 184256) | Arabidopsis root microbial communities from the University of North Carolina, USA - plate scrape MF_Col_mLB (SPAdes) (version 2) | ecosystem: Host-associated > Plants > Roots >...
TTATTATGTTATTTGGTGTCGCGCTTCTTGAACTTGTAGCCCCGAAAGTACTAGGTATTGTAGTAGATGAAATTAATAATGGAACATTAACATCTGAAAAATTGTTGAAGTGGGTTATTCTGTTAGTTGTTGTAGGAATTACTATGTACATATTGCGTTATTTGTGGCGTATTATGATTTTTGGATCTTCTTTAAAATTAGCCCGTCAATTACGAAAGAATTTATATGAACATTTTACAAAGATGAGTCCAACTTTCTATCAATCACGTCGTACAGGCGATTTGATGGCGCATGCGACCAATGATATTCAGGCAATTCAGCAAACTGCTGGATCGGGTGTTTTAACACTTGTTGACTCATTAGCAGTTGGAGGATGTGTACTTGTGGCGATGGGGTTTACAATTAGTTGGAAGTTGACATTATTAAGTTTAATTCCGATGCCAATTGTAGCGATTTCTACAAATTATTATGGAACTTTATTGCATAGAAGATTTCATAAAGCGCAGCAATCGTTTTCTGAAATCAATGATAAAGTACAAGAAAGTATGAGTGGGATGAAGGTGATTCGCTCGCTTGGACAAGAGAAAGAGGATTTGGAAGCATTTCGGAAGAAATCAGAAGATGTCGTACATAAAAATATGTTAGTCGCACGTATTGACTCGTTATTCGATCCAACGATTGCACTTATTGTCGGGTTTTCGTTTTTAATCGCAGTTTGTTACGGATCTTTATTAGTAGTACGGGGCGAATTAACTGTAGGAGAGCTAGTAACGTTTACAACATACTTAGGGACTCTTGTATGGCCAATGTTAGCTTTTGGATGGTTGTTTAATATTATGGAACGTGGACGCGCTTCGTATGATCGTGTGGAGAAAATACTTTCACAAACTTCAGATGTAGTAAATAAGGAAAACGCTATAAATACTATAGCAAGTGGTGATGTTTCATTTGCTATTGATTCATTTTCTTATAAGAAAAATGAACTATTAAACTTAAAAGATATTTATGTTAATTTAAGAAAAGGTGAAACGCTAGGTATTGTGGGACGTACCGGTGCAGGGAAGACGACGTTGTTAAAATGTTTAATTCGAGAATATGATCATTTTAATGGTGAATTAAAAGTTGGTGAGCGGGATATTCGAGATGTAACACTTCATGGTGTACGTTCTGCAATTTCATACGTGCCGCAAGATCATTTTTTATTTTCAGCGAGTATTGGAGAGAACATTGCATTCGGAAAGGTCGATGCTACATATAAAGAAATTGCGCGTGCTGCTGAAATTGCTTGTATTCATAATGATATCGTTCAATTTTCAGAAGGGTATGATACGGTAGTAGGTGAAAGAGGTGTTTCACTATCGGGAGGTCAAAAACAGCGGATTTCAATTGCGCGTGCTTTATTAACGAATGCTGAAATTTTAATTTTAGATGATTGTTTATCAGCTGTCGATGCAAAAACAGAAGAAACTATATTATCCGCATTGAAACGGGAAAGAGCAGAAAAAACGACGATTATTACTGCACACCGTTTAAGTGCAATTCAGCATGCAAACATTATTCTTGTGATTGATGAAGGAGCGGTAGTGCAACGAGGAACACATGAACAATTGATGGGAGAAAATGGTTGGTATAAAGAAATGTACGAAAGCCAGCAACTAGAGGCGTTAGTAGAGAAAGGAGGCGTATGATGGCTGAGAAAAAGCGGAGTGATTTAAGAAGATTACTTTCTTATATGAGACCATATAAAAGGTTATTAGCATTAGCATTTTTATTCCTAGTTGGTGCAACTGTAACTGAAATGATGGGTCCTTTTTTAATTAAACAATTTCTTGATGAACATTTAGTACCGCGTAACTTTGATCAATCAGCACTTGTTACTCTATTTGTAGTGTATATAATTGCACATTTATTAAAAGTATTATTTACGTATTTAGATTTATTGTACTTTCAAAATATAGCTTTTAAGATTGTTCAAGATATGCGAGTTGAAGTGTATGAACACGTTCAAAAATTGTCATTAAGTTTCTTTGATCGTACGCCGATAGGTACACTCGTATCTCGCATAACAAATGATACGGAAGCGATTAAGGATTTTTATGTAAGTGTACTATCAACATTCGTAAAAAATGTAGTGTTTTTAGTAGGGATTTTAGTGGCGATGTTTTTATTAGATGTAAAATTAGCACTATTTTCTCTTATATTAATTCCAATTATGTTTGCTATTATGGTGCTATATCGCCGGAAAAGTGCAGCTTTTTATTTAGAAGTACGTAATCAATTAAGCGTATTAAATGCGAAGTTAAATGAGTCCATTCAAGGAATGAATATTGTTCAAGTATTCAGACAAGAAAAACGTATGAGAAAAGAATTTGAAGAGGTGAATAATAAACATTATAGTGCAGGACGACGCACGTTAAAGTTAGACGCATTACTTTTACGTCCAGCAACGGATTTAGTTCATATTGTAGCAATTGCATTAGTACTTGGTTTATTCGGAATTGACGCTTTAAAGAGTCCCGTTGAAGTAGGAGTTTTATATGCATTTGTTAACTATATTCATCGTTTCTTCCAACCTGTAAATGAGATGATGATGAAATTATCATTTTTCCAACAGGCACTTGTTTCATCATCACGTGTATTTCATTTAATAGATGAGAAAGATTTAGCGCCGGTTCAAAAAGGGGATGGGAATCCTCAAGTAGTTAATGGAGATATTGAATTTAAAAATGTTACTTTTTCGTATGATGGAAAGCGTGATGTTTTAAAAAATGTATCTTTTCATGTGAAACAAGGGCAAACGGTTGCTTTTGTTGGGCATACTGGTAGCGGAAAAAGTACCATTATGAATTTACTAATGCGATTTTATAATATTAAGTCGGGAAACATTGTAATAGACGGTGTAGATTTAGAGAAATTTGAAGAACGAGAAATTAGAAAGAGAATAGGACTCGTATTGCAAGATGCATTTTTATTTGCAGGAAATGTAAAGCAAAATATTCGTATGTACAATGAAGAAATTACAGATGAAGAAGTAAAAGAAGCTGCGCAATTTGTGCAAGCCAATACGTTTATTGAAAAATTACCAAAGCAGTATGAAACAGAAGTAGTAGAAAGAGGAGCTGCATTTTCTAGTGGTCAACGACAATTAATTGCTTTTGCTAGAACGATAGCAACTAATCCGAAAGTGTTAGTATTAGATGAGGCAACAGCTAATATCGATACAGAAACAGAAGAGGCTATTCAAACAGCGTTGCAGCAAATGAGAAAAGGTAGAACGACGATAGCGATTGCTCACAGGTTATCTACAATTCAAGATGCAGATCAAATATTCGTTATGCATGATGGAGAGATAGTAGAAAGGGGAACACATCAAGAGTTACTGAGTGAGCAAGGGTTGTATTATAATATGTATTTACTACAAAATAAAGGAAGCTTGCAAAAGGCCTTGTAATATACAAGGTCTTTTTTACTTTGTATATAAAATATATTTACTCTTTGTTTTTATAGCATACATGTCGTGTCCATTTAGTAAAGTTGTACATATTGTATGTATACGGAATGAAAAAATTTGATAGGAGATTTTATATGCAAAACAGATCGAGTTCAAATGTTACGTTTATCGATGTGTCTCATTGGGAAGGGAGTATTGATTGGAATGCAGTGAAGGCATCTGGCATTCCAGCAGCATATGCAAAAGCGACAGAAGGTGTAAATTATCTTGATCCTACTTTTGTTCAAAATGTACAAGCGGCACGAAATGCGAATGTATTAATCGGTGCATACCATTTTGCACATCCAGAACAAAATGATGCAATTTCAGAAGCGAAATATTTTGTGAGTATATTACAAAGCAATCAAACAGACTTAATGCCAGTTCTAGATTTAGAGTCACCAACAGATCCGAGTAATAGTAATTTAACTGGTACCGCTATATCTAATTGGGCAAGAAGTTTCATAAATTATGTGAAACAGGCTACTGGAAAAAATGTAATGTTATATACAGGAGTTTGGTATATTAATGAGTTTGGAATTAACGGGTTAAGTGATATTCCACTTTGGATTGCTAGATATTCTAGTACACCGCCTGCTGATGCTGGTGGATGGACAGAGTGGACAGCGTGGCAATACACTGATTCTGGTCAAATTTCAGGTGTAGGAAATTGTGATGTATCAGCAGCAGTTTCATTAGAAGCTTTGCAAGGGAATGGATCGAGTGGTGGAGGGAATGTTTCTCCGCCTAATAATGCAACTCCAGTTTACGGTGTTGCTGTAATTAATGGCGATAATGTAAATTTACGGACTGGACCATCTTTACAATCTAGTGTAATTCGCCAGCTAAATCGAGGTGAATCATATGAAGTTTTGAGCGAACAAGATGGTTGGCTTGCTTTGGGTGGAAATGAATGGATATACTATGATTCGAGTTATATTCAGTATAAACATTATGTGGCGACTATTACTGGTGACAATGTGAATCTACGGGATGCTCCATCATTAAGTGGAAATGTTATAAGACAGTTACATCATGGTGAGGCATATCGAGTATGGTGTAAGCAAGATGGCTGGCTCGGATTAGGTGGAAATGAATGGATATATTATGATTCGAGTTATATTCAGTATGGTGTATAATAAAGTCAACGTAAAAGGTATCTCGCCTGAGATACCTTTTATCCCGCGATTTGCAGGCAGTAAGAATCTCGGCGAATGCGAGGAAGATAGGTGGGAGTTGCCCGTAAAAGGCCGATTGGTGAGGGCTAATAATGAGTGGGTGATAGAACAAAACACTGATTAAAGTGTCACTCTATGAAAAAAGTAATTTTCACAAGTTGTATATTAAAAGCATAGTATAATACAATGGGGATATTTATAAAAAATAATCAAAAATTGAAATAAAGGAGTAAAAATATGGATTATGTGCTAATAGGTGTAATTTTAATATTATTAGCTGCAGTATTCGTACTGTTTTATAAAAATAAACAGTTGGAATCAGAGAGCCAGCAGGTGGAATTTGAAAAAAAGCAAGCGATTGAAACGTATGAAAGTGAAATTGCAGCCACGGTTACAGAACATAAAGAGCAACAAAATACGTTAAAAAATATGGAACAGAAAAAGTATAATGATTTACAAGTTAGTACAGCTAGAGAACTTGAAAATATGCGTATGATGAAAAATCAATTAGCTATGCAACATAGTAAAGAACGTAGTGAAATGCAAGATAAACATAGTAATGAAATACATATGTTTCAAAAGTTAATTGCAGATTTACGAGAGTATACTAAAAATAGCGCTGAAGTAAATACGCATGAAACATTACATTATATGAAGCAAGGATTTTTAGAACAAGAAATCATACAAGAAGATGAATTTCATATTATGCCGAATGTTTTTATTAGAGATAAACTTGGAATAAACGATATTCGAATCCATCATCTTATCTTATATAAAACTGGTATGTATTTACTTGAGACGAGAGAGTGGACAGGAAAATTAATTCATGGTGTAACGAAAGAGAATGCTAGTATATATTCATTTATGCTTGATGAAATAGGTAAGTATCAACAAGAAATTAAAAAAGAAGAGACGCTTGAATGTATTACAGGTGAAGATTCGTTAACTATACAAGTGAAAAATGAAGGGAATCCAGTATATAAAGCGAAGAAACAATCTCAAATTTTATACAATTGTTTGAAAGAATTGCAAGTTGATATTGTAAAAGAAAACGTAAAGCCAATTGTATATTTTTATAATGAGAGTGGTAAAGAAGTACTAGATCTTTCTAATGAGGACACACCTAGATTAAAAGATAGGGAGCAAATCGTAGCGTTTTTCAAAAATGAAGTTTTAACAGGGGAAGTAATATATACAGCGCAAGAGTTACAAAAGATAAGAGAAATGCTTTGCCAGGTGAATTAAAAAGGGGGAGATTTTTCTGGGTGCTCTATTACATGGGATTTTGTATGTTTATTTTTGTTTGTATATAGTCATGTACATTGCGTTTATTTTCGTTATCGATATAGTTCATATGTCATTAAGTGTAAAGAGTATTTTTGTAGTAGTTATGCCATTTATTTTATTAGTCATGATTCAAAGAGTCATCTTACGTGCTTCTACAAGTCGTAATAAAGAAAAGAAACAAATGTTACGTGTAATGATAGTAGGGATCATTCCATTAATAGTGTGTGCTGTACAATTAAGTATGAATGAGTACACTTCCAATTTTAATCGAGATCGGTGGTTAAATGACGAAGAGAAACGGGTACATATGGTAGATGATTTCATGCAAAAATATAAATTAATAGGGAAATCAAATGAAGAAATTACACAATTGTTAGGAACGCCTACTGAAACGAGAAATGAGGAAGAAGGGGTCATCACTTTGTACTATCTTGGGACAGAACGTGGCTTCATTCCAATAGATAGTGAACAGCTTATTTTCCAATTTGATAGAGATGGTAGAGTTTTGACATATAAGGTACAGAGAGGGTAAAGAAACTTAGAGAGAAGCTATATGTTATAGCTTCTTTTTATTTTTCAATATGTTATAGAAAGGGAATATGAATTTTGGATGGAATAAGGAATGAAAGTGGAGGTGATGCATATATATGGATGTATTGGGTTGTTTTTATCTCGCAAAAGCCTGGTTGATGAGGGCTAATAATCAGTGGGGGTGGCCAAAACCCCCACTGATTAAAGTGTCGCTTTATCATATTGTATAAATGAAAAGGAGGTAAGACGGTGAAGACGATACCGACTGAAGTCCTGAGTAAAGAATTGATGGAAAGAGAAGGTGTTATATCTATTACAGTAAAGGAATTTGAAAAGATAGAAGTAGCTGGAGTAGTCGTTGCTGGTCCTGCTGTTATTTTAATTAATCAAGATTGATTACATATTTTCAATATAGAAAAGTAGTGAAAGCATCCGGATAGGATGCTTTTTATTTGTATGGAAGAGGGCGTATAGTAGATAATTGGGATACTGGAGGGAGAGTATGTGGCAATTATTATAACGATGTTATTAATGGGTATTTTATTAGGATTTGTTGGAGCAGGGGGAGCTGGATTTATTATCGCGATACTCACTTTAGTATTTCATATTCCTATTCACGTTGCACTTGCAACATCTTTAACTGCTATGGCATTTACGACGTTATCTGGAGTTATAAGTCATTATCGTGAAGGAAATGTTGTACTTATGATAGGCGGGATTGTTGGTGGATTTGGAGCGCTTGGTTCTTATATCGGTTCAAAGTTTGGTTCGCTTATACCAGCACATCTTCTCCATTGGTTTACAGCTGGGATGTTATTTTTATCAGCAATTTTTATGTTTATTAAATTGATTATGTCTCTAAATAAGCAACAGCCACCCTTATGTGGACAGAAAAAACTTTCAAAAAACAACTTGATGAAATGTATATGTTTAGGATTAGTTACTGGAATGTTGGCTGGTTCATTCGGGATTGGTTCAGCCCCTTTTATACAACTTGGACTAATGGTTCTTTTAGGATTAACGATACAGCAATCTGTAGGAACGACTATGCTTGTTATATTACCCATTGCAATTGGAGGCGGGATTGGATATAGTTCGGAAGGGTATTTAGATTATATATTGTTATTGCAAGTATTAATTGGGACGATGTTAGGAGCATATATCGGTGCGAAGTTTACAAATTATGCACCACGCATGCTGTTGAGATTTTCAATGATTATGACGCCAGTTTTAGCCGGATGTATGTTATTGATGGAATAAAACTACTATAGCAAGGTATTAATATATTTTACGAATGAATTATATAAGTAATTCATATTTCCCATATAAAAGAATTTGCATTAATATTATGAGTATAAAGTTCGAGTATTCGAAGTACTACTTGAATTATATCCCTATCCCTTTTCTAAAAATGCGAACAAGTTTTGCCCTATTCTATTCAATACTTAATTGCATAGAAATATATTGTTCGATGACCATTATGGAACGTACATAATGGGAAAATCCCGATCCTTAAAGAGGATGCCCCTAATCTTCATGTGAAAATATGATCGGACAAGAAAGCTGGCCAATTGATGGTCAGCTTTCTTTTTGTTCCAAAACTATTTCTTCTTTAACCTCTGTTTGCAATAATAACGTTTTTCCAAAGCGACGTTTACATTCAGCCCGAACTTTTTGAATAGCTAGTAGTTGAGAAGTGGCGGGAACTGTGACGGTAGCTTGGCGAGGTTTTCGATTTTCTTCACAAAAGACACATTCCACAACATATTTAGAAATCATAATTTCATCCTTCCGTTTTTAATTTCTAAGAAGGGACTGCCTATGAAGTTGATGTATTCTTTCGTCACCGTTTTATTTTTTTCCTCTTTTTTCAAGGGGAAAATAAAAAAGAAGGCGAATTTTAGTAGGGGAGGGATGTTTATGGAGAGATGGATAGGTACGGCAGCTATATGTATGAATGACAGAAATGAAATTTTAATGGTGCTGCAAGGCAAAGAAGGGGAAGAAAAAAGGTGGTCTGTACCAAGTGGAGGACTTGAAAAGGGAGAAACACTAGAAGAATGTTGTATCAGGGAAGTTTGGGAGGAAACAGGCTACAATGTGGAAGTTGTAAATAAAATATACGAAAAAGAAGGTATTACATACGGAATTCCAGTGTATGTTCATTATTACTTTGTTAAAAAAATAGGCGGTAGTATGAAAATTCAAGATCCTGATGAGTTAATACATGAAATTGACTGGAAAGGGATACAGGAAGTTGAAAAATTATCGCTAGCTTTTCCGGAGGATTACGAGTTAATATGTCAATATATAAATGAAAAAGCAAGTATGTAAATACTTGCTTTTTAATGTATCCAAGATAAGAAAAGCGGAACGATAACTAAACTAGCACCCGCTGTTAAAAGCATGGATAAACTTGCGATTGTTCCTTCAACAGGGCCGATTTCGAATGCTTTTGATGTACCAGTTCCATTTGCGCTCGTTCCTAACATAATACCTTTTGCGAGCGCGGTTTTAATGCGGCAAATACGTATAAGGGAAGGGCCGAGTAATGCTCCTGTTAAGGCAGTTAAAACGACAAATACAGCTGTTAATTGTGACATGCCACCAATCATTTCTGAAATAGCCATTGCGATTGGTGTCGTTACAATATGCGGTGCTAAACTATGTTCTAGTGACGAATCAATTTGAAAATAATTTGCTAGTAGTGCCGAAGTAATAACTGATAAAAATGAACCAACGATGACGTTAAGTAAGATGGCGATTCCGTGTTTCTTTAATAAATCAAAGTATTTATAGATTGGCCATGCAAAAGCAACTGTTGCAGGTTTTAATAATTCTGTTAGCCATTGACCACCAGATTCATATGTTTCATAAGGTGTGTCTAGTCCAAGCAATAAAGCGATTAAAATAATGGGACAGACAAGGAGAGGAGAAAGTAAGCTCCAATTCCAACGTTGATATATTTTTTTAGATATCCAATATGTCAATAGTGTTAATAGTAAACAAAGAAAGCCGATCATTGCGTTGATCCTTTCCGCTTAAGTAGCAATTCTGTTAATAGTCCTGTTACGAGAGTAACACAAAGTGTACTAATCATAATAATTAAAATGAGATCGATTCCATATTGTGATAGTGTATCTTTGTAACGAATAACAGCGACTGCAGAAGGAATAAAAAATAAAATAAGTTCTTTTAATAAAAAGTCTGCTCCGTCCTGTATCCACTCTTTTTTAACTAGGTTAAATTTTAATGAAATTAATAATAAAAAAATACCGATTATACTTCCTGGAACTGGGAGGTGTGCCTGTTTTGCGATCCATTCACCTGTCCAAGCGAAACAAAATAATAATAAAATTTGTCCACTTAACTTCCACCATTTCATACAGTAACCACCTCTTTCTTTTTTTACATAAAAATTGTAAAAAAGAATTAACAATTTCTACTATACGTTCATTCGAAATATTTGTCTAATATATAAATTATATGTTATTAATATATTAGACGTATTAATTGAAATTGAAAAGGGTGTCCAAAATGGAATTACGGCATTTGCAATATTTTGTTGTTGTGGCAGAAGAGTTACACTTTGGACGAGCGGCTGCTCGTTTACAAATGACACAACCGCCACTTAGTCAACAAATTCAGCAATTAGAAAAAGAAATGGGAGTTCTGTTATTTTCAAGAACGAAGAGAAAGGTTGAATTAACAGAAGCAGGAGAAATGTTTTTAAAAGAAGTAAAAAAAGCGTTTGAGCAAATTGAAAAAGCAGTAGAAGTTGCACAAAGTGCGCAAAGGGGAGAAGTTGGATCACTCTCAATTGGTTTTGTAGGTGCGGCGATATATGATATTTTACCGTCTATCGTCAGGGAGTATAGAAAGAAATTTCCGAGAGTGTCTGTCGCATTACATGAATTATCTACACCAGATCAAGTGCATGCACTTCATGATAATCGTATTGATATTGGATTTTTACGGCCGCCAATTTCAACACAATTATTAGAGTTAGAACCAATTCAAAGGTTATCTTGTACTTTATGTTTGCCAAAGGCACATCCACTTGCAGAGAAAGATGAAATACATATAGAAGATTTACGCGATGAACCGTTTGTTTTTATTACGAGACCAGTATGGCCGGCGTTGTATGATACAATTTTATCTCTTTGTCGAGAGGTTGGCTTTAGTCCTCAAATTGTACAAGAAGCAACAGAATATCAAACAGTTATGGGGCTTGTAGCAGCAGGGATTGGGATTACAGTAATCCCTGTATCGGCAAATAAATTATATAAAACAGAAGTTGTATATAAAGAGTTATATGATTCTAATTTTGTTGCAGAAATGTCGGTAGCTTATAAAAAAATGAATAGTAATCCAGAGCTGTTAGAGTTTTTAAAAATTGCAAGAGAGAAGAAACGAATAGAAGTAGAAGATGAGTAATATTAGTAACGGTAAATAGATTTAATTCGAATATATAAAAGTACACCTTATTAAACAATAAAGCGGAAATGCAGCTTAAGTGCATTTCTGTTTTATTTTTCTTTTTTTAGCTCGATACTGAAAAGATAAACGTGTTCATTTTCTTTTAAGAGTAGATCAATACCTGTTTCTTCATCAATTGTAGGGACGCTTACAGTTTCTTTACTTGTTTGGATTACAGCAGCTAAAATTGTTTTCTGATTATATCTTAAATTTTTTGCAGATTGAATTGTAATAGTTGCAGAACTATTTACACCTAGAGGTGCTTCTTCAGGAGCAAGCGTTGAACCACCGTCAATATTAATATACCATTGACCTTTTTCTTTTACATCTTTATCAAATTGGAAATGTGGTGGTATGAAAGAGAGTTTTATTTTCTTTTCTAGAAAATGTGATGAAGCGATGTTAGTAATCTCTTTTACTTTTTTACCATTTTGATAATAATCAATCGTAGCATTTATTTCATCTTTATCATTATTAAGTGTAACGTTATAAAACATACTATTTCCTTCTTGAATAGGCGTCATTTGTAAAATAGAAGACTGTTCTTTTGTTAACTTGTAAGCTTCTACAGAAGCAACTTCATTATTTTGTATTTGGTTACAACTAGTAAAGAAAAGTAAAGATAAGATAAATAATACGTTTATACGCATAGTATAAACCCTCCTCTTTTTACAATTATAATTTAAATATGAATAAATTCCCATTTTCCTTTCTAGGACTAAAGACTTAGAAAAGATTCAGATTGTAGTGCGATGTTTGTAATGTCATATTTTTATACACTAGTAGTATAGAATGCGTATGTTATAAGGTAGGGGAAGAAATTTATGTCTTTATGTCGGTTAGCGAGAAAAAATATAAGAACATTTGCTGTCAAAAGGATGAAGCAATTCATGTGGATTGCCATGTGTACTGCAATTTTGTTTTTTATGATGTCGCTACAATTTAATGAACTAGCGACTGGGAAAGTAGGGGCAACATTTTTGTTTCAAATGTGTTTTTACACGCTGTTTATTGTATTGATTTTTATATGTATTTTTATTGCGTATAAAATGACGAATTCTCTTCTGCAAGTGAGGAGAGAGGAATTTAAATCTTATGTAGTAGGGAATATGAAAAAAAATGAAATACTATGTTTATTATGTCAGGAGCAATTATTCATTTATGGAGCAGCGTCTGTTTTCGGTCTAGTTCATGGGATGTTATTTTTGAAATTATTCACGATTATCTTTATGAAAATAGCAGGGATACAAGGGATAAATAGTGCACCAATTACAATATATGCAATAGCAGTTGTTAGTATAATTATGATGGCTGTCGTCGTATTATCGATGATGCAATGTTGTCGATTTGTTCGAAGTTTAAAAGACGGAAATTTGTTTCAGTTTGAGAAAAAGGCATGAGAAATCATGCCTTTTTCTATTTTACACATGAAAATAATCGTGTTAGAGTGAAAAGACCTGACAAAGAATGGGAAGGAAAGGTTGTATAGAATGACAAATGAACAATCAATTGTAAAAGTTGAGCGGTTAACGAAGCGAATCGGTTCAAAGACACTTGTAGAAAATATTAGTTTCGAAGTTAAAAAAGGTGAAGTTGTTGGCCTGCTAGGACCAAATGGTGCTGGAAAAACGACTTTAATGAGAATGATGGTCGGTATGATCCGTATGACAGAAGGTGAAGTATGGATTGATGGTCAATCTGTAAAACAGCAATTTGAAAAAACTGCTGCGAAAATTGGTGCAGTAATTGAGACACCGGAATTTTATCCTTTTTTGAGCGGCTACGAAAATTTAACATATTTCGGCCGAATGAATGGGAATGTGACAGAAGAACGTATCGATGAAGTAGTGAAATTGTTAGGAATGGGACAAGTAATTGACCGTAAAGTAAAAGCATATTCACTCGGTATGAGACAACGTTTAGGGATTGCTCAGGCGCTTATTCATAATCCAGATGTATTGGTACTAGATGAACCAACGAATGGACTAGACCCAAGTGGAATACATGAAATGAGAATGTACATAAAGAAAATTGCACATGAACAAGGAAAAGCAGTACTTGTATCTAGTCACTTACTTTCAGAAGTTGAATTAATGTGTGACAGAGTTATTATTATTCAACACGGAGAATATGTAGCGACGCAAAATATTCAGCATAGTCATAGTGAAGAGATGGAGACGATCCGTATACGTGTAGATGATGCAAATAAAGCAGCGGAAATGTTAGAATGTGATGTTGTAATAAAAGGTAATGATCTACTTATCAATGTAAAAGATGAAGAAATCCCAAATGTTATTCGTACTTTGCTTGAGAAAAATATTCAAGTTTATCGTGTATATGAAGAAAGAAAAACGTTAGAAGAGCAATTTTTAGAATTAACAGGGGGAAAAGATATTGTTTAATTTAGTGTATAACGAGCTGTATAAAATATTTAAGCGTAAAAGAACGATTATTCCTTTTGCGGTTATTGCAGTATTAATAATTGGATTAGGATGGGTTACGGTAAAGTATTTAGAACCAGAAACAAAGGGTTGGAAAGCAGATTATACAGAACGTACGGTAGAAATTGAGAAAAAGCTTGGTATGAAAAAAGAAGCTATTTTAGCAGAAAGGTCGGGGGACGAGCTTGTAAAGGAATATCAGCTTAAAATGAAGCATTTAGATACGGATATAGCACCAGCAAGCAGTTCTCCACTTTCTTTCATGAGAGATACAGGTTTTATCGTATTTCCAATTTTGCTTCCATTTATCCTCGTGTATGCAAGTACAATTTTTGCGAATGAATATAGCTGGGGAACATATAAATTTTTAACAATCCGTCCGGCAAGTCGATTTAAAATTTTAACAGCAAAATTTTTAGCAATCGTTATATTTGCAGCTTTATTGTTTATATTTAATATGATTTTCTCCGCTTTAAGTGGACTTGTTATTTATAAATTCCAACAGCCTGCATGGAGTGAATTTATTTTTCAAGATGGAAATATTATAAAACAAAATATTTTTGTGGAAGTAAGTAAATATTACATTTTATCGTGGTTGCCAACTCTTGTGTACGCAGCGTTTGCATTTATGATTTCTGTGTTAACAAGATCTAGTGGGGGCGCAATCGGTATTTCACTGTTTCTTGCTTTATCAGGAAATATTGCGTTACTAGCAGCAACTAGATATAATTGGGTGAAATATTTATTGCCGGCAAACACAGATTTATACGGTATTGCCAAGAATGGAAGTTTTATTGAAGGAGTAACCTTCCCATTTGCTTCATGTATGTTATTGCTGTATTTATTTGTATTTTTAAGTATTTCCTATACAGTATTTTTAAAACGCGATTTAACTTAATAAGAAAAGCCGTTAAGTACCCCTTAACGGCTTTTTTCTATGAGAATTGTTTAAGAGCTTTTTCAGCTAGCAAAGCAAAGTATTTTGCACTTATAGGGAGTGCTCGTTCATCAATTGTAAAAGAAGGATGATGCCACTCATGTGTACCGCTCGTTCCCATAAAGACGAATGAACCTGGTATTTCTTGTTGGTAAAAGGAGAAGTCTTCTCCGGCCATTGATGGGTTAGGAGAAATAATATTTAAATTCATTTTTTCGGCAACTTGAGTAGATAAGTCGGTTAGAGATGTATCGTTATGAACAGCAGGAGGACCTGAATAAAAACGGAATTCTGTTTTTACGCCTAATGCATCAGAAACTCCTTTAATAATACGTTCCATTAAAGCTGGTATCTTTTCTCGTGTTTCATTTTGGAATGTACGAACTGTTCCTTCTAATGTTGCTTTTTCAGGAATAACGTTCCACGTATTTCCTGAATGAATGTTTGTAACACTTACAACGGCATTATGTGAAGAGCTAATATTTCGACTTACAATTGTTTGTAGTGCCATAACAATTTGAGAGGATGCGACGATAGGGTCAACACCAGCATCTGGTACAGCTGCGTGCGTCCCGACACCGTGAATTTCAATTTCAAATCGATCTACTCCAGCCATTAGTGGACCATCTTTAATGCCAATTGTACCTACTGGTAAATCAGGTTTATTATGCATACCGAAAATAGCTTGTACATCATGTAAATGTCCAGCTTCAATAACTTTGCAAGCACCGTTGCTACTTTCTTCAGCTGGTTGGAATATAAAGCGAACCGTTCCATTTAGGGAAGATTCCTTTTCTTTTAATAAGAAAGCTGTACCTAAAATAGCTGCTGTATGAAAATCATGTCCGCAAGCATGCATTTTACCTTGAATTTTTGAAGTGTATGGTAAGTTTGTTTCTTCTTGAATAGGAAGGGCATCAATATCAGCACGAATTGCTATAATTGGACCATTTTGATTACCAGAAATTTCTGCGATAATTCCTGTTTCTAAATTGGAATCAATAATAGTAATATTTGCTTCTTCTAACCAAGTTTTTATCGCTTTTGTTGTTTCAAACTCTTCATATGATAGTTCTGGATACTCATGTAAATGTCGGCGAATGGAAATAAGTTTTTCTGTTAGTTGATTTGGAATAGATGCCACGTATTATGCCCTCTTTCTTAAGCGAAGTATTTACTATAAGTATACAACAATAAAAGAGAGGATTCTCAAATGAAAATCCTCTCTCGTTAATGCCCGAGTGGTGTGAGCTAATAATCAGTGGGGATGAACAAAATCCCCACTGATTAAAGTTTTACTTTATGCTGCCACTTTTTTATGTGTATGATGTTTTTGATAACGTCCACGCCTTGCATATGCAATTTGCGGAATTGCAATACCGATTAAAATAAGTGATACACCTATCCACTGTGAAGATAGTACAGCTTCTTTTAAAACGAATACAGACATAATTGTTGTAACTGGTAGCTCTGCTGCACCAAGAATAGTCGCTAAGCCAGAACCGATTTTTGGAATACCAATTGTAAAGGCAATAGACGGAATAACGATACTAAATATTCCTAATCCTAAGCCGTATTTCCAAAGTCCTTGAGAAATGGCACCGTTCATAATAAATGTTGGTGGGAATACGATCATAACTAAAGTTAAAGCGCCAGCCATTAACAGGACACCACGTGGTAATGAAGGTACTTCAACAGCAACTTTTCCGCTCACAAAAATGTATGTTGCAAATGTAATAGCAGATAATAGCCCTAAAATGATTCCTGTTGTATCGAAAGTACCTGCCGATTTTTCCAGTAAACCACTTGATAAAAATGTACCTACAAGTAAGAAAATAACCGAAATAACTTTTTCCCTTGAAGGTAATGTTTTTGTTACAATAGCTTCAATAATAATACCGACCCAAACGAATTGGAACAAAAGAATAATTGCGATAGAAGCTGGTACAGTTTTTAATGAAGCATAATAAAAAATTCCAGTAAAACTTGCAGATGTTCCTGCAACGAATAAAATTAATGCTTGTTTTAATGGAACGCGGTGTCTAGAAAATAGAAGTGTAATAGCCAGCAAAATAATCCAACCGAACAAATATTGGCTGCCAATTACCTCTCCAAGTGAAAATCCTTCTGCATATGCAAGTTTAACAAAAATAGCTAAAATTCCATAACTACACGCTCCTAATAAAACTAAAAGAGAATAACGAAGCATGAAAAATTCCTCCCATCTATGTGAAGTTGTTCCGTAACGAAAATATATCTAGAGGGAAGTATACAAAATTAAAAATGTAGGGTCAAATAAAAGAAAAGTGCGACATTTTATAGAATAATAATAAAAGTATGATATTTATGCATAATCTTGAAATTGTTAATTATAAAAGTATTGTAAAATCAGCTTTGTATTGTATAAAGACAGCATTTGAAAAAATATTTTTTAAATCAATATGTATATAAACGTACGTATACGTGCTAATCATTTGAGAAACTATGTTACCTTTGTTATGTTAATAACAATTAAAGGGTTTCCTAATCCAATTGAGATTTTTCTATATAATAGAAGGAAATGAAAACGTTTTATTAGAAACTGTGAGAAAGAGTGGTTTTTCTTATTACCACGTTGTAAAAGTGAGTTCACGAATTGTTCATAGTATTTTTATGTGTTTTTGCTACAATATGTAAGGAGAGGAGTGGAATTATGCAAGATATTAGTATTTTTTTAGCGTTTGGCGCTGGGTTCTTATCATTTATTTCCCCATGTTGCTTACCGCTTTATCCGGCATTTTTATCGTACATAACAGGTATGTCGGTTTCTGAATTGAAAGAAGAAAATGCAATGCTTCGCAAAAGAAGTATGATACATACAGCGTTTTTCTTACTTGGATTTTCAATTATATTTATTGCAATTGGATTTGGTACAAGTTTTATTGGAGGAATCTTTACAGATTATAAAGATTTAATTAGACAGCTAGGTGGTATATTTATCATCGTGTTCGGTCTTATTATTGTTGGGGTATTTAAGCCGAAGTTTTTAATGCAAGATCGCAAATTTACATTTAAAAATCGTCCGAGTGGCTATTTTGGATCAGTTCTAATTGGATTGGCCTTTGCTGCAGGATGGACGCCATGTACTGGACCTATTTTAGTGTCCGTAATTGGATTAGCAGCAACAAACCCAGAATCAGCAATGATTTATATGATTGCTTACATACTTGGATTTGCTATCCCATTTTTCGTGCTTTCATTCTTTATTACGAAAATGTCTTGGATTAAAAGAAATAGTATGGCCTTTATGAAAGTCGGAGGATACATTATGATTGTCATGGGTATCTTCTTATACTTTAATTGGATGACGAAAATTATCGTATATTTCTCAAGTTTATTTGGTGGTTTTACCGGTTTTTAGTATTATTCTGTGAAAATGTTGGAAATACTAACGGAAAAGCATATAATGAAAGTATATTTTGCATATAGCCACAAAAAAGGATGAGAAAATATGAACATAGTTCTTTTATCAAGTATCGTTGCTGTTTGTATGGCTGTCGGTGCGATGTTTATTCGTTTAAAAGCAGCTAAGAAACCTGCAACATTGAAAAAAATTATACTTCCGCCATTTTTTATGAGTACGGGAGCATTGATGTATCTTTTTCCTGAATTTCGATTAACTCCAGCAGAAATGTTAGAAGCAATTGGTGTTGGTTTGATTTTCTCTATTTTTCTTATTAAAACATCTAAATTTGAAATTAGAGGACAAGAGATTTACTTGAAGCGTTCAAAAGCATTTGTTTTTATATTAATTGGATTACTTGTAGTACGGATTGTATTTAAAACATACTTAAGTCAATCTCTTGATTTAGGACAACTTAGCGGCATGTTCTTCTTACTTGCGTTTGCGATGATTGTATCATGGAGAATTGCGATGTACCGTTCCTTTACGAAATTACAGAAGGAAATGGAAAAAGAAGATGGTTTTTATAATGAAGAAGATATGAAGCTAACTTAAAACTGTATATGTATAAAATAAAAAAGACAGCGTCAAAGGCGCTGTCTTTTTTATCGAAAATAATGTGAAGTTATTTTGCGAGTAAAGACTTGTAGTTTGAATAATCAATCTCTTTTTCTTGTAGTTTTTTTACTAAAAATTTATGATCACGCTTTGGTGTGGCAATAATATATCCTTTAATAATTAAGTCTTGTGTAATTTGAGAGGCATTTTCTTGTAATGCAAGTTCTCCAATTTTACTAGCGATTTTGGATTTGGCAACGTCGCGAAATAGTTCTGGAACAGGACTTACAAGCTCTTCTAGCAATTGTTTTTGTTCGTCAGCCCATAAATGTCTCGTTTTATTTATGTAGTGTTCTTCCCAATCTAAAATGGACATACCATCTTCTTTTGGTAATCGTTTTAAAAATTTTCTGAACATAAAGTATCCACCGATAGACATAAGTCCTAATAAAATGACAGTCCATAATACAATGAACCAACTGAACCATCCTTCGAGCAAGTATATCCCCCCTTAAATGATTTCGATTTTCTTTTATTCATATTATAAACATTGAGATTCATAGAAAGCAAGAACGCTTGGTCATTTTGACCAAGCGTAATCATTTAAACAAAGTATAGTTGTTCAACACATAAATTATTATTATCGTCTTCAACATACTCAATAATAAGTGTGCCAACTTTACGATCTTTATCTTCAGTTGTGAAAATAGAGTAAGAAGTAAAACGTGCTGTTGATAGGCCGCTTATATGTGTAGGTAAAGAAATGTAGTCGTTATCGCGGAAGAATTCCATTAGTTCAATATCTTCAAATTCTTTTCGGTCAACTTGTTTGTTTGTATAGCGGCGTTGAAGTTGTTTTAAAGATTCATTCCAAGAAATTGCTTTTGTGTCGTATACCATTGTTCTATCTCCTTACTGTATGTAATCGTTAAGAACATACGTTCTGATCTAGTATACTCTTTTTATTAGAAAAGGGAAAGCAAAAAATAATGTAAGCTTGGTTTTCCAAGCTTACATTATTTTTGCGTTCGTCATAATCTCTATCTTTTATTATAAGTTACATAAGAATAAGAAACAAGATGATATATATTTTGTTGATAGTTTTCAAAATTATGTATATTATCAATATATTATATGGAAAGGGAATGAGTGGGATGGCATATGTAATTTCACTACAAGGACCGATGGCAAGTGGGAAAACAACAGTAGCTAAAAGGCTAGAGCAACATGGGTTATCGGTTATATATGAAAATCCATATCGAATTGTAGAAAAGCGAAAAGAATTAAATTTAGATATGAATTCAAAAGATGGTTTTATAACAAATCAAAAAATGTTCATTGGAGCAAAAATAAAAGAGTTTCAAAATATCCAGGAATCAACGGTGATTTTTGATCGTGGGCCAGAAGATATTGAGTTCTATACACTTTTTTATCCGAAATTAATAGGAAAAGAGTGGGATATAGAAACAGAATTGCAAGATGATTTATGTGAACTAAGAAAATGCCGTTCGGATGCAATTTTTTATTTAGACGTTTCGAAAGAGAATGTATATGATAGAAAAAATAATGATAGGGTAAGAAACCGAAGTACATTTGAAGAACAACTTAAATTAGTAGAAACTGAAAAAGAATGGTATAAACAATTTCCTGTAACTTATGTGGACACGAATGCATTATCAGTGGACGAATTAGAAGCATATTTTATACGATGGCTAAAGGAGAGAGGGCTATGAAGAAAATATTATTATTCGTATACCCAACATTTGCGGAGTTTGAAATAACGGTAGCAACGGCATTGCTGAGAAATAAATATGAAATCATTACAGCAGGTTTAACTAAGGAATTGGTTATAAGTGAAACGGGGTTGCAAGTGCAGCCGCATATAGAATTAAGTGAAGTGCGTGTAGATGAGTATGAAGGGATACTTATTCCAGGTGGAGAAGAAGTACAGTTGAAAGATGCAAAACCTCTTTTTTCAATCATTCATCAATTTTATGAACAAGAAAAATTAGTGGCAGCAATTTGTGCTGGACCGTATGCGTTGGCAAAGGCAGGCTTATTGAAAGGGGGATCTTATACAGCGACCATAGATTATAAAAGATTCGATTGTTTTCCAGTAGAAAATTTCGTGTATAAAGAAGTTGTGCAGCACTCAAATATAATTACAGCACAAGGGCATGCATTTGTACCATTCGGAATAGCGATTGCTTCTTATTTTGGAGTAGCAGACGAACATAATACAAATTTTTATTGTGGTAAAGGCAATGTAGTGATGGAGAAACTTTTATGAGAAAACGTGTAAAAGCTAGCATTTGCTAGCTTTTTTCTTTTTTACATCGATAAATCGCTACCGTTTTCGGATCATGCCATATACCGTTATGAAGTGATAATTCATTTTCTATTTCTTTTTGTAGCCATTCCTTCATTTCGGCGTGAAGATACATATTGTCTGGTATATTCAGTGATGGGAACATGCTAGAAATATAGTTTACGATCGGAGTAGCGTGATGAAAAACGAGTGCATTATGAATAACTGTTTCTGCAACAGTTGGAAAAACAGATTGTAATATCTCCTTACCATTTTCTAAACAAAATGGAGCAACCGCTGCTGATGTTTGCGGTAAATCAAATGCGGCTAACATCTTGTTACACATTTCAACTATACGAGGTAATGAAACGTTAGAATTTGTTGTAGCTAAAAGTGTACCGCCAGGACGAATGACTTTATAAAAGTCTTGAATGGTTCTTTTTACATCTTTCACGTGGTATAACATATGTCTTGCGATTATCCAGTCATAACAATTATCTTCGAATGGAAGTTTACTAGCATCACCCTGTTTCCATTCAATTCTATTACTTTTTTTAGCGGCTTCAGAAAGCATGGCTTTCGATTGATCAAATCCGGTTAATTGGCCTTTATGACCGTTAGTTTGTAAAAGGGAAAGGAATTTTCCACTCGCGCACCCAACTTCTAATATGTTTTCTTTTCCTTGAAGTTGTAAATGTTCAAGGACGACTTCATCTAAATTCACTTGTTTCTCTTCGAAACGTTTATGCGTATGGATACGTGTTTGTAAATGGTTGCTGACGCTGTATTGGCGTTTTACATCATTCATTTTTTCGGATTCCACCTTCGTGCAAAATTGCTGAATCGCATGTGTTAATACATCTGTCTTCTTTAAGCCTTCGTAATGGAGTGCTGCTTCAAACCTTTCAAGTAAATTTTCTTCAATTCGAAAATGAATATCTTTTCGTTTCGCCACTGAAAACTCGCCTCTTTTCATCTGTTAGTGAAAATATAGCATGCCTGGAAATTTTGTGTAAATAATTTGTGTACACAAAATTAGGGGAGGTGAAAAAATGTTTGAATATGAGTTTAAACTATTGACGATTTAACCGTTTTCATTTATTCTTAAATTAAGAAATATTCAAATAATTAAAAGAAATGAGAGAGTCACATGCTTCTTCAAGGAACACATCGAATTGGTCGTATGGCCATGCTGTTGGCACTTGCGGATGAGAATGAAAGCCCTGTATTATCTATTCCAAAAGGTTGGAAATATTGTACAGGGAAAGTGGGTTCTATGAATTCGCAAAAGGTCGTAGCGGCAATGGAAACAGCGGCTAAAAGCAACCGAGTTATTGAAACGGATGTTTACAGAGAAACACATGCACTTTATCATGCAATAATGGAAGCTTTGTACGGAGTGACGAGAGGTCAAATTCAGTTAGCAGACGTTCTTCGTACAGTAGGACTTCGTTTTGCAATTGTGCGCGGTACACCATACGACGGAAAAAAAGAAGGCGAATGGGTTGCTGTTGCACTTTATGGAACGATTGGTGCACCTGTAAAAGGATCTGAGCATGAGGCGATTGGTTTAGGAATTAATCACATATGATTTGCCCATAGTCTATTAGTTAGAAGGGGGCCTTACTTTTTAGGACAGAAGTCTGTCTTAAAAAGATAAGGTCCCCTTTTGCCTTTTTAAGGAGGAAAAAAGAATGATTACGTTAACAGGACATACATTGACAGTTGAAGAAATGAAGAAGTTATTACTTGAAGGGGAAGGTGTAACAGCTTGCCCAACTAGTATGCAAAAGGTGGCGGAGTGTCGCGAAGTAGTTGAGAAAATCGTAGAAGACGGGAAAGTTGTTTACGGTATTACAACTGGATTTGGAAAGTTTAGTGATGTGCTTATTCAAAAGGAGGATGTAAAGGCACTTCAACACAATTTAATTCAGTCACATGCATGCGGGATAGGCGATCCATTCCCTGAAGAAGTATCACGCGGTATGTTAATTTTACGAGCGAACACGATGCTTAAAGGAGTATCTGGCGTTAGACCGCTTGTTGTAAATATGCTTCTTGAGTTTGTAAATCGCAAAATTCACCCAGTCGTTCCGCAACAAGGTTCACTTGGTGCGAGTGGAGACTTAGCACCTTTATCTCATCTTGCGCTCGTATTATTAGGCGAAGGTGAAGTGTTCTATAAAGGGAAAAGAGTCCATGCAATGGTTGCTCTTACAGAAGAAGGTCTTGAACCGATTGAACTTGAAGCGAAAGAAGGGCTTGCATTAATCAATGGTACACAGGCGATGACAGCGCAAGGAGTTCTTTCTTATATAGAAGCAGAAGCAACTGCATATCAAGCGGAATTAATTGCTTCGATGACAATTGAAGGATTACAAGGCATTATTGATGCATTTGATGAAAATGTTCATAAAGCACGTGGTTATAAAGAGCAAGTGGAAGTCGCGAGCAGAATTCGTGACATCCTTCAAGATAGTAAGTTAACAACAAAACAAGGAGAACTACGTGTACAGGATGCATATTCACTTCGCTGTATCCCGCAAGTACACGGTGCTTCTTGGCAAGTTTTAAATTATGTGAAAGAAAAATTAGAAATTGAAATGAATGCAGCAACAGATAATCCGCTTATCTTTGATGGCGGAGAAAAAGTAATTTCGGGTGGTAATTTCCATGGTCAACCGATTGCGTTTGCGATGGACTTCTTAAAAGTAGGAATGGCGGAACTTGCAAATATTTCAGAACGTCGTATTGAGCGTTTAGTAAATCCGCAATTAAATGATTTACCTCCATTTTTAAGTCCAGAACCAGGACTGCAGTCTGGTGCAATGATTATGCAATACGCAGCTGCGTCACTTGTTTCTGAAAATAAAACGTTAGCACATCCGGCGAGTGTTGATTCAATCCCGTCATCAGCTAACCAAGAAGATCACGTAAGTATGGGAACAATCGCTTCACGCCATGCACATCAAATTATTCAAAATGTAAGACGTGTTCTTTCAATTGAGATGATTTGTGCGATGCAAGCAGCGGAATATCGCGGAATTGAAAACATGAGTACAGTGACGAAGAGCTTCTACCATCAAGGCCGTCAGCAAGTACCTTCTATTACAAATGACCGTATATTCTCAACAGATATTGAAAATATTACGCATTGGTTAAAAACGAATGATTTGATAAAAGAAAGATTAGATGTAAACGCAGCACTATAAAATGAGAAAAGGGAGAGATTGAAATGGAAAAAGTAAAACAAACAATTCGCGCGCCAAGAGGTACGGAGTTACAAACGAAAGGGTGGGTTCAAGAAGCTGCACTTCGTATGTTAATGAACAATTTAGATCCTGAAGTTGCTGAAAAACCAGAAGAATTAGTTGTATATGGCGGAATTGGCCGTGCAGCTCGTAACTGGGAAAGCTATCAGGCAATTGTAGATTCATTAAAAACGTTAGAAAGCGATGAAACGTTACTTGTTCAATCAGGGAAACCAGTAGCAATCTTCAAATCACATGAAGATGCACCTCGCGTTCTGTTAGCGAACTCAAACTTAGTACCAAAATGGGCGAACTGGGATCACTTCCGTGAATTAGAGAAAAAAGGTCTTATGATGTACGGACAAATGACAGCGGGTAGTTGGATTTACATTGGAACTCAAGGGATTTTACAAGGAACATATGAAACGTTTGGTGAAGCGGCTCGTCAACATTTCGGTGGTTCATTAAAAGGTACATTAACACTTACTGCTGGTTTAGGTGGGATGGGTGGTGCACAGCCTCTTGCTGTAACGATGAACGGCGGTGTTGTCATTGCTATTGATGTTGATAAGCGCAGCATTGATCGTCGTATTGAAAAGAGATACTGTGATATGCATACAGAATCATTAGAAGAAGCGTTAACTGTTGCGAACGAGTATAAAGAGAAGAAAGAACCGATTTCTATTGGTTTATTAGGAAATGCGGCAGAAATTTTACCAGAACTAGTGAAGCGTAATATTACGCCAGATTTAGTTACGGATCAAACATCTGCTCATGATCCATTAAACGGTTATATTCCAGTAGGTTACACATTAGAAGAAGCAGCGAAACTTCGTGAAGAAGATCCAGAACGTTACGTACAATTATCAAAAGAAAGCATGACAAAACATGTGGAAGCAATGCTTGCGATGCAAGAAAAAGGCGCAATTACATTTGATTATGGAAATAACATTCGCCAAGTTGCTTTCGATGAAGGTTTGAAAAATGCTTTTGATTTCCCGGGATTCGTTCCAGCATTTATTCGTCCATTATTCTGTGAAGGAAAAGGACCATTCCGCTGGGTAGCACTTTCTGGTGATCCAGAAGATATTTATAAAACAGACGAAGTAATTTTACGTGAGTTCGCTGATAATGAACATTTATGTAACTGGATTCGTATGGCTCGTCAGCAAGTTGAGTTCCAAGGTCTTCCATCACGTATTTGTTGGTTAGGTTACGGTGAGCGTGCGAAGTTTGGCCGCATTATTAATGAAATGGTGGCGAATGGTGAATTATCAGCACCGATCGTTATCGGCCGTGACCATTTAGATTGCGGATCAGTAGCATCTCCAAACCGTGAAACGGAATCGATGAAAGACGGTAGTGATGCAGTAGCAGATTGGCCAATTTTAAATGCATTAATTAACAGTGTAAACGGTGCAAGCTGGGTATCTGTTCACCACGGTGGTGGCGTTGGCATGGGGTATTCACTTCACGCTGGAATGGTTATCGTTGCAGATGGAACAGAGGCGGCAGCAAAACGTATTGAGCGCGTATTAACTTCTGACCCTGGAATGGGTGTTGTTCGTCACGTAGATGCTGGATATGACTTAGCTGTTGAAACAGCGAAAGAAAAAGGCGTTAACATTCCAATGATGAAATAAGGAGGAGAAAACATGCTGGACACTTTACTAATAAATATCGGTCAATTACTAACAATGGATCAAGAAGATGGCTTGTTAAGACGGGAAGCGATGAACACGCTTCCTGTTATTGAAAACGGTGTGGTTGGAATTGAAAATGGCGTAATCACTTTCGTTGGAACAGCGGAAGAAGCAAAAGGAATACAAGCGAAAGAAGTTATTGATTGCGGCGGTAAAATGGTTTCTCCTGGTCTTGTTGACCCGCATACTCATCTTGTATTTGGTGGATCTCGTGAAAATGAAATCGCGCTAAAATTACAAGGAGTTCCGTACTTAGAAATTTTAGAACAAGGTGGAGGCATTCTTTCGACTGTAAATGCAACGAAACAAGCATCGAAAGAAGAACTTGTTCAAAAAGCGAAATTCCATTTAGACCGTATGCTATCTTTCGGTGTGACAACTGTAGAAGCGAAGAGTGGTTACGGATTAGATGATGAGACGGAATGGAAACAATTAGAGGCAACTGCACAATTACAAAAAGAGCATCCAATCGATTTAGTTTCAACATTTTTAGGTGCCCATGCAGTTCCGAAAGAGTATAAAGGAAGATCAAAAGAATTTTTACAATGGATGCTAGACCTACTGCCAGAAATGAAAGAGAAGCAATTAGCGGAATTCGTTGATATTTTCTGCGAAACAGGTGTGTTCTCTGTAGAAGAATCAAAAGAGTTTTTATTAAAAGCGAAAGAACTTGGCTTTGACGTGAAAATTCATGCAGATGAAATCGACCCTCTTGGTGGTGCGGAAGCATCAGCTGAAATTGGTGCAGCATCAGCGGACCATTTAGTTGGCGCTTCTGATAAAGGAATTGAAATGCTTGCAAACTCTAATACAGTAGCAACGCTATTACCAGGAACAACTTTCTATTTAAATAAAGAAAGCTTTGCTCGCGGTCGTAAAATGATTGATGAAGGTGTTGCAGTTGCGTTAGCTACAGACTTTAATCCAGGCAGCTGTCCAACTGAAAACATGCAGCTTATTATGAGCATCGCAATGCTCAAACTGAAAATGACACCAGAAGAAGTTTGGAACGCGGTAACAGTTAACTCTTCGTATGCTATTAATCGAGGTGATGTAGCTGGGAAAATTAGAGTTGGTCGCAAGGCAGATTTAGTTTTATGGGATGCTTACAATTTTGCTTACGTACCGTATCATTACGGCGTAAGTCATGTGAATACAGTATGGAAGAATGGTAATATCGCATATACAAGAGGTGAACAATCGTGGAGCACGGCCACTATTTAAAGAAAAATGCAAAGTTTATTGATCGTGAAGTGACGAAATGGAGTGAGATGATTAAAGATTGGGAGGAAGGCGTGGAAATATTCGGTGCTGCCTTAATTGGAGCACCCCTTTCTAAACCATCTATTAGTCATTCAGGAGCAAGTTTTGCTCCAAAAACAATTCGTGCGATGTTAGATGCATATAGCACGTATGCAATTACAGAAGAACACGATATGAAAGAAAGTGTTTTATATGATTGCGGTGATATTACGATGCATGTGACAAATATAAAAGAAAGTCATGACCGAATTGCGAAAACGGTTGGGCATCTAACGAAAGTAAATCCAAACATGATACCAATCGTTCTTGGTGGGGACCATTCGATTAGTTTTCCGAGTATAACAGGATTTGCAAATAGTAAAGGAAAGATCGGTATTATTCAATTTGATGCTCATCATGATTTGCGTAATTTAGATGATGGTGGTCCATCAAATGGTACACCGTTCCGTAGTTTACTAGAAAATGGTGTCATTACAGGAAAACAACTCGTTCAAATTGGAATTCGTAATTTTTCTAATGCACGTGCGTACCATGAATATGCAAAAGAGCACGGTGTGACAGTGTATACAATGAAAGATGTACGAGAGCGAGAAATAAAAGATATTATGACAGAAAGCATTGAAGTATTAAGAAAACAAGGTGTGACTTCTATTTACATTTCTCTTGATATGGATGTACTAGATCAAGCATTCGCGCCAGGTTGTCCAGCAATTGGCCCTGGAGGAATGGATAGCTCAACTTTACTTGATGCGATTGAATTTATTGGCAAAGAACCCCTCGTGCAAGGGATGGATATAGTAGAAATTGATCCAACTCTTGATTTCAGGGATATGACGAGCAGAGTAGCTGCGCAAGTAATTATGAGTTTTCTTTTAGCGCGAGAAACGATTCGTAAGCAAGTTAGTATATAGGTTGGAAATTAAAAGTGAATCTTTAGCTATGTCTTATAAAAACACATTACTACTTATATTGTGGTAATGTGTTTTTGTATTGTAAGAGGTTTGTAAAATTAAAATGGGTGCTTATGAAAAAGTTGGAGGAATTGCGGTTTTGTAGTGTTATTTTGTGGATTAATTAAATTGTTTTGAATGAATTGACACGGGAAATAATTTTATGATAAAATAAAAATTTTGCTAAAAAAATGAATATATGTTAAGCTTGAGAAGGTTACCATATATGGAGGTGGATTATTTGTTTCAAATTGGCGATAACATTGTGTATCCAATGCAGGGAGCAGGTATAATTAAAGCCATAGAAGAGAAAGAAATCGCAGGAAAAAAACAACAATATTATGTTATAAAAATGTCGGCTAATAATATGGAAATAATGATTCCTGAAGGGAAAATATTGAATTCAAATATACGACCAGTTACGGATATCACGGCATTAATACACATAATAGATATTTTTCAGCATGGGGAATCAGATAGATTACTTACGTGGAAACAAAGGTATAAAGTGAACACTGATAAAATAAAAACGGGTAAAATGCAAGAAGGTGCTGAAGTTGTGCGTGATTTAATGCGTATACAAAAAGAAAAAGCACTTAATGCAAGCGAAAAGAAAATGTTAGATAACGCACATGAATTTTTGATTAGTGAACTTGGATTAATTGAAGGTATCACAGAAAATCAAATAAAAAGCTTTTGTTAAGGTTCATTACAAATAATGTATTGCATCCCAAAAAAGGTCTTGAATTTTTTGGGAACATAATTATAGGCAATTAATCATTTCAAAGACATTCAACTCTTTCAAACCACTTTTAAAGCATTAACCTCTTTTGTTATTACTACAATCAAATCCATTTTTATTTTAAATTTCTTTTACGAATGTTCGAAGTTTAATTCAATACTTCGATAAAATAGTTACTTGATTTTTGCAATCCTGATTCACACTGGCACGGACGAGGAGCCGTAAGGATGAAAGAGAGGTAGGGCTTTCATTGTTTTAGGTATATAAGTTATTATTTTTAGAAGAATACGGAACCATTTTCACTTCTATTGATAAGGGATTCTTTATGTTAAAGAGATAGACGAATTGACAGCCATATATGGTCAACTAAAAAGGTTTCCTACTAAGGAAACCTTTTTAATTTTATTTAGAGCATTCTATTTTTTTGATATTCGAATGTTTTGTGGCAAAGTCGTATAAATTGACGCTACTATTTAAAAGTAAGTATGATGCAATTATAGTAAGAATTTTTTAGGGGGAAGAAAAATGACAAGTTCAAATAATAAAACGGCAAGTATTTATGAAGGAACGAATATAAACGCTGGTGGAACTTTTGAAAACGTTGAAGAAACGAAGTTATTTAATCCGATACAAATTGGGTCTTGGTCTCTTCGTAATCGCATAGCGATGGCACCGATGACGAGATGCTTTGCAGACAGTGAAACGGGTGTAGTTGGTGCTGACGTAGTTGAGTATTATCGCAAGCGTGCTGCTGATAGCATTGGGTTAATTATTACAGAAGGAATTGTCATTAGCCCAAGAGCAAAAGGGAACCCAGGGGTACCAGGTATGTATACACAAGCACAAATAGATTCTTGGAAACCTGTTACGGAAGCAGTACATAAAGAAGGCGGGACTATTATTGCTCAAATATGGCATGTTGGACGTATGAGCCATCACGAAATAATTGGCGGTCAATTACCACAAGCACCGTCAGCAATCGCTGCAGAGGGAAATGTTCCGCGTTTCCGTAAACCGTTTGATACACCAGAAGCAATGACAATAGAAGAAATAAAAGAGGTTATTGGTCAATACGCACAAGCAGCGAAAAATGCGATTGAAGCAGGATTCGATGGTGTAGAGATTCACGGTGCGCACGGATATTTAATAGATCAATTTACTTATGAATTTGCGAATAAGCGAACAGATAAATATGGCGGCGATTTAAAGAAAAGGTTAACATTTATGAAAGAAGTAACTGAGGCTGTAATAGAAGCAGTTGGAGCTGATAAAACACTTCTGCGCTTCTCTGCTTTCAAAGGTGATAATCCTACTTATATGTGGGAAAATCCAGAACTTGCAATTGAAACGTTTGTAAATATGTTCAAAGAAGTTGGATTAACGATGATTCACCCTTCAACGATGAATTATACGCAAGTGATTGCTGATGGCAAAAATTTTCATCAATTAGTAAGAAAATATTGGGATGGCACGATTGTTGGGGTTGGTAATTTAAATCCGAAAGAGGCTGAAGAAGCGTTGCAAGAAGGAACGATTGATGTAGCGGCATTCGGAAGACCATTGATCGCTAATCCAGATTTTGTTCATCGAATTAAACATGCTGAAAGTTTAGTTGAATATGACGCGAAAGAGCATCTTGCTACATTAGTGTGAATAAAGATAAAAGGAGAACATATAAAGTGTTCTCCTTTTATTATGGAATTTCATAGGGGGAAGCGGGATGAGTGAAACGCTACTCGTTATTATTAGTATATTGCTTTTTTTGATGTTGCTTTTAATCGTATTTTTTATTATTACATTTTTTATAAAAAAAAGAACGCATCACTCTATATTAAAACTTCATCCATACTTAGGGAGAATGCGCTATTTACTTGAAAAAATAGGGCCGGAATTTCGGCAATATTGGTTTGATCATGATACGGATGGAAAACCTTTTTCACGTTACGATTTTCAAAGTGTTATGTTTTTAGCGAAATATCGTTCTGAAATACTTGGTTTTGGATCGAAACGAGATTTTGGTGCATCGGGCTATTATATTGCGAATACATTGTTTCCAATTTTAACAGATGAATTAAGTGTGAATCTTAGGCAAGAACGTGAGGGGAAAAAATATGTGATTCATAAAGAAGGGTTATTTTCAAGAAGAGAGAAATTGACAGCGGATACAACAAATCTTTGGTTATATGAAGATGACGATGCAATTATAGTCGGTGAAAATCGCAAATACCAATGGGAATTACATGGAATGTTTGGAGCATCAGCGACATCTTACGGTGCGATTGGAGAGAATTATATTTTAGCGAGTGGTTTTGGTGCGAAAATGGCAGGCGGATCGTGGATTAATACTGGAGAAGGTGGCGTAATTCCAGAACATTTACATACAGGTGCGAATATCGTTGCACAAATTGGCCCTGGATTATTTGGATACCGTGATGAGAATGGCAATTTTTCAATGGAGAAATTTATGGAGAAAGCGAAAGAAAATAATATCAAGGCATTCGAATTAAAATTTGGGCAAGGTGCGAAAATACGTGGTGGTCATCTAGAGGGACAAAAAGTAAATGAGAAAATTGCCTTTGTTAGGAATGTACGAGAAGGAGAGACAATTAATTCGCCGAATCGATTTTCATTTTTAAATAATGCAGTGGATACACTTTCTTTTATTCAGCAGTTGCAAGAAAGTGGTGGTAAACCAGTCGGGATGAAAATTGTAATTGGTCAGCAGGAGCCTTTGGAAGATTTAATAAAAACAATGAAAGAATTAAACATTTATCCAGATTTTATTACAATAGACGGTTCAGAAGGCGGATCAGGGGCAACGTATAAATCGATGGCAGATAGTATGGGACTGCCGCTTATTCCAGCATTACTTACATTTATTGATACAGCGAATCATTATAGTGTCCGTGATAAATTCAAAGTGTTTGCTTCTGGGAAGTTAATAACACCGGATAAGGTGGCAATTGCTTTAGCAATTGGAGCGGATGCTGTAAATTCAGCCCGCGGATTTATGATGGCGAGCGGCTGTATTATGGCGCTTCAATGTAATTCCGGACAGTGTCCATCTGGGGTTGCAACGACGAATCCGCACTACCAAAAAGCGTTAGATCCGTATGAGAAGAAATGGCGAGTGATGAATTACATTATTAGTATGAGATATAGTCTGTTTTCATTAGCGGCAGCAGCGGGGGTGAAAAGCCCGCGCCATTTAACGAGGGAGCATATTATATTTAAGGATGAAAGAGGAGGAATTGTACCGCTGTCAGAATTGTTCCCTATAGTAAATAGGAGATAAAATATATGTGTTAAAAGTCATACATTTGTATGACTTTTTTATTCGATAATAAAGTTAATCAAGAGAACAATAATTTAAATAAGGAACTGATTGACAATGAAAAATAAGTAACTTATAATAAATCTTGAGTTCGAGATAAATCGTATTCTAAATAAAGACTTATTATGATTATAAATCGAACAAATATATTTTTGTGAATTATCTCGAATTCGAGATAATTCCAGTGGATCGAATGTTAATGTGTAATTTTAAAGTGTTTATCTCGGATTCGAGATAAAATTATAATAGCGGATTTTACTTTGCAGTATGGACAAAATGAATAATGAATTTGAATGTAAAACAAATTTTTATAATGAAATAAAAAAGGAGTGGCAGAAATGGAAAAGAAAACAATGGGGATTCATCATATTACAGCAATTGTAGGGCATCCACAAGAAAATGTAGACTTTTATGCTGGTGTATTAGGATTACGTTTAGTGAAACAAACAGTGAATTTTGATGATCCAGGTACGTACCATCTTTATTTTGGTAATGAAGGAGGAAAACCTGGAACAATTATTACGTTTTTCCCATGGGCAGGTGCTCGCCAAGGAATTATTGGAGACGGTCAAGTAGGCATTACTTCATATGTCGTACCAAAAGGTGCAATGGAGTTTTGGGAAAGTAGACTAGAAAAGTTTGATGTTTCATATACAAAGATGACTCGATTTGGGGAGCAATATTTAGAATTTGATGATCCACATGGTTTGCATATAGAATTAGTTGAAAGAGAAGAAGGCGAATTAAATAATTGGACTTTTGGAGAAGTTACGCCAGAAGTAGCAATTAAAGGATTTGGCGGTGCTGTTCTTTTATCTGCACAACCTCAAAAAACAGCTGAATTGTTAGAACACGTTATGGGTCTTGAGAAAATTGGAGAAGAGGGTGAATTTGTCCGATTCCGTTCTTCTGCTGATATTGGAAATATTATTGATTTAAAATTATCAACAATTGGACGCGGTCAGATGGGCGTTGGTACAGTTCATCATATTGCTTGGAGAGCGAGCGACGATGCTGATCAACTAGATTGGAGAGAACATGTATCTCGCTTTGGGTACGGTGTAACTCCTGTACAAGATCGAAATTATTTTAATGCAATTTATTTTAGAGAACACGGTGAAATTTTATTTGAAATTGCAACAGATCCTCCTGGTTTTGCTCATGACGAATCGTTAGAGACGATGGGTGAGGAATTAAAGTTACCGGAGCGATATGAACCAAATAGAAAACAGATTGAACAAACACTTTTACCATTTGAAGTGAGAAATTTAGATTAAAGTAATTGAAAGGGGAAAAGGATTATGATGAAACATGTTTTTCAAAAAGGAAAAGATACTTCAAAACCAGTGTTGTTATTACTTCATGGTACGGGCGGTAATGAACTAGATTTATTACCACTTGCAGAAATAATTGATCCGGGAGCTTCGGTATTAAGTGTTCGTGGAAATGTATTAGAGAATGGGATGCCACGTTTCTTCCGTAGATTAGCAGAAGGTATTTTTGATGAAGAAGATTTAATTTTCCGTACGAAGGAGTTAAATGAATTTTTAAACGAAGCGGCAAAAACATATGAATTTGATAGAAATAACATTATAGCTATCGGTTATTCAAATGGAGCGAACATTGCAGCGAGCTTATTATTCCATTATGAAGATGCGTTAAAAGCTGCTGTTCTTCATCATCCAATGGTGCCTAGAAGAGGAATCCAATTGCCTAATTTAGCAGAAACAGCGGTATTTATCGCAGCTGGGACAAATGATCCAATTTGTGCGCCTTCTGAGTCAGAAGAATTGAAGACGTTATTAGAAAATGCAAACGCTAATGTAACAATGCATTGGGAAAATAGAGGGCATCAATTAACAATGGGTGAAGTAGAAAAAGCAAAAGAATGGTATGACAATACAGTATTATAGAAGGAAATAAAAAAGAAGCATTTGCTAATCGTTAGCAGATGCTTCTTTTTTATTTAAGACTGGATTGCAAGATGGGATGAAGAAAGTGGTAATTGAATATCAACGATGGTACCTTTGTTTAGTTCACTTGAAATGTGTAATTTACCATGGTGCTCTTCAATTATTTTGTAACACATCATGAGTCCTAGGCCGGTACCTTTTTCTTTTAAACTATAAAACGGTTCACCTAAACGTGATATACGATCTTCTGGAATGCCACAGCCTTCGTCAATTATACGAATTACGATGAAATTATTGTCTAACGATTTGATTTGAATGAAAATATTACCGCCATTTGGCATCGCTTCTATTGCGTTTTTTAATATGTTAATAAAAACTTGTTTTAATTGATTACCGTCGCATTGAATGTCATGTTTATGGTTAAAATGATCCATAATAATATGGACGCTATGCATGATGGCAGTCGGTAAAAGAAATGTGACTACCTCTTCAATTAAAGTTTGTATGTTGTAAGTTTGAACGGATAAAACTTGAGGTTTAGACATCGCCATAAATTGACTCGTAATGGATTCCATTTGTGATATTTCACTTAGCATAACATCTACATACCATTTATTCTCCTCATTTATTTCAGGAAGTAGCAATGTTAAAAAACCTTTTAGAGAAGTGAGTGGATTTCGAATTTCATGGGCAATTCCAGCTGTCAGTTGTCCAACTACGGCGAGCTTTTCTGATTTCCGTAATAATTTTTCAGTCTCTTTTAGCTCGGTAACGTCCCTTCCCATCACGATAAGGCCTTTACGGGAACCGTCAGGATGATAAAGAGGGACTTTTGATATACTTAAGATGAGGTCGAAATCATCTCTGTGTATAATAAATTCCTCCCCGTGAAGAATTTGTCTTTGTTGCCATGCTAGTTCATCTACTTCTTCACAGTGTAAAAAAGCTTCTCGGTACGCTGCATTATATTGGATGAGTTCACTGTCCTTTTTCCCGTGATAAGGTACATGATGGAAATTAAAGCAGGAAAGTGCATAGTCATTTGCTTCAAGCCAGCGACCTTCATGATCTTTAAATATAACAAACGCAGGCATTGCATTCATTAATGTACGTAATCTTTTCTCGCTTTCTTGTAACATTTTTTCGATTCTTTCTGATTTTTCAAGAGGTTTCATAATCGCATAGACACCTGTTAGACGATGTTGGACAAAAATAGGAACTAGTTTTGTTATGACGTCTAATAAGTAGCCATCTTTATGATAAATAGATAGGATATACTCTTGCTGATTGTCTGCTTCGGTATTCTTTATATATTGTAATACTTGCTCAGAAATATGAGCTTCTAAAATAGAGATAATGTTTTTCCGTTCTAATTCTAAAGAAGTGTAGCCTAGTATTCTTTCTGCAGAAGGATTGATATGTAGAATAATTCCCTCTAAATTCAATGAAATAATACTATCAGGATTATGTTCGAACAGAGATGCGTACATTTCTGCTAAAGAACGATCTTGTATATGGTTTCGCAAACGTCCAGAAATGTTCGGATGACGTTTTCTTAGAGTTGATGAATATTTTTTACGACTCATAATATTTCCTCCGTACAACTAGCATCTAAAAGATTTGTCTAATAATAACTATAATATAGATGTAATGTGTATTTCTATAAAAAATGGAAGTTACAGAAAAAAATTTGTTTTCTTTATTTTTTGCAAAAGGAATATAAGGTGGTAATAAGGGAAGCTTATATTGTTTTATAAAGTTTTTGTAAGTTACAGGGGTGTGTTTTCTTTATAATATTAGAATAGAAGAGGGGGAGAGAAAATGAAAAGTTATATTCAAGGAATCGATCATGTACAAGTAGCTGCACCTGTAGGGTGTGAAGAAGAGGCACGTGCATTTTATGGTAAAAAAATTGGTATGGAAGAAATTCCAAAGCCAGAAGAGTTAAAAAAACGAGGTGGATGTTGGTTTAAGTGTGGGAATCAAGAAATCCATATTGGTGTGGAACAGAATTTTACACCAGCTAAAAAGGCACATCCAGCTTTTTATGTGACTCAAATTAATGAATTTAAGCAAATGCTTATAGAACAAGGGATTGAAGTGATTGATGATCATGCCCGGCCAGATGTGATTAGATTTTATGTGTCTGATCCATTTGGAAATAGAATTGAATTTATGCAAAATAAAGACTAGGTGGCTTCCCACCTAGTCTTTAACCTCTTCTGAAAAGCCCTAATACTTCTACAGTTTCTGTAATATTAACGAACGCATGCGGATCAATTTCAGAAATTGTTAGTTTCATACTTGCTAATTCTTCACGAGAAACGACTGTCATAAGTACACGTTTTTTCTCGCTTGAATAAGCACCTTCTCCATCAAGTAATGTAATACCACGTACAACAGTTGAAAGAAGCTGTTTTTTCATTTTTTCCGCTTCATTTGTTACAATCATAAGTGTAACTTTACGATGTTTCGTATGAACAGCATCAATTACTTTACCAGTTACATAAATTGAAAGTAAACTTGTAAGTGCAACATCCCAAGTGAAGAAGAATCCTGCAATTACTACAACGACTGCATTTAAAACAATAAGGAATCCACCAAGTTTAATGTCACGCTTACGAGATAACAACATACCGATAATATCAAATCCACCAGTGGATCCATTACAATTAAAAACAAGACCAATACCAGCTCCGGCAATAACACCTCCGAAGATAGATGATAAAAGTGGATCTGTTGCTACGATTTTTACTGGAACGTAGTATAATGCAACAGATAATACAATTACAGAGATAACTGTGTTAAAAATTACTTTTTTTCCAAGACCTATGTATCCTAAAATAAGGATAGGTAAGTTTAATACGAAGTTAATAATACCTGTGTTTACAGGAGTTACAATCCCTAAAATAATAGCAATTCCGCCAATTCCACTACTTAAAATTTTGTGGGGGATAAGGAAAAGATTAAAGGCAATCGCAATAATAAAAGAACCAATAATAACACCGAGAAATCTGATCATCTTTTTCCCGTCCTTCACTAAAAAATTCATATTATTTCAAGATTATATATGATATTGAAAGTTTTGGGTAAAAACAGTTTATTTCGGAAAATTAGATTAATCGAAACAATTTGATTGTTTTGTAATTTGAAAGGGGATACAGAAATGAGGATAACGACTTATCAACAAAAAAGCCCGTTGAAGCAAGAGTGTGAGGATTCTTATTTTTGTAATGAAGACAAAAATATTTATGGTGTATGTGATGGTGCAACACCGCTCGTTCCGTTTCGTGACGAAAAGGAACATAATGGAGCATACATCGCTTCACATTTATTTGCAAGACATTTTACTTCATTACGGGAAAATCTTAGTTTACAAGTCGCAGTTGCAAGAGCAAATGAGTTATTGCAGAACAAGATGCTAGAATATAAGGTTGATACGAGAAAAAAAGAGCATTTGTGGTGTACATGTATTGCAGCAGTTCAAATAAATGGTGAGAAAATTGAATATGCGCAGTTAGGGGACTGTATGATCGTTGCAATTCTTCAAAATGGAACGATGCAAGTAGTAACGAAAGACACAGTTAAAGGAATTAGTAAACGAGCTAAAAAGAAGAGAGAAGAAGATCGTAAAAAAGGTTTATTTGTGCCAGAAGAACATGTTTTTCAAGATGTTCGAGAACAGTTAAAATACAATCGTTATCTTGCAAATATGGAGGGCGGGTATTCCGTTGCAAACGGAATGAAAGAAGCCATCCATTATTTACAACACGGTGAATTACATATAGATGAAGTGAGTGGGATTTTTATTTGTTCAGATGGGTTATTTCATCCAGATTGGTCACTCGAACAAACTGTTGCATATATAAGAAAGAATAGTATAAACGAATACGTAGCAATCATTGAAGAGTTAGAAGGGAAAAAGAGAATAAGGCCAGATGATAAGACAATTATTATGATCGATTTTTAAGAGGAGGAAGTTCATATGGAAATTAAATGTGTAAATTTAATATTTCAAGATGAGTTAGTTCCTTTAGGGAAAGTAAATAAACTTATTATTCACCATACGTCAGAAGATGGATGGGATGTGTATAAAACACATGAATTTCACCAAACTGTAAGAGGGTGGAGCGGGATTGGTTACAATTATTTTATTGAAGAGGACGGAACGGTAATTGAAGGAAGAGGGTTACATATTGGAGCACATGCGAAAGACAATAATCGAGATACAATTGGAATATGTATGACGGGTAATTTTGATAAGTATGATCCAACTACTGCACAAATGAATGCATTATATTCTTTATGTAAAATGTTTATGAAACAGTTTGCTATAAAGAAGGAAAATATACTAGGTCATAGGGAGCTAGTAGGAGTAACAAAAAGTTGTCCTGGAAATCGTTTTTCTATGGTAGAGTTAAGAAAAATAGTATCTTAAATATAGAGGAGTAACAAATGATGATGAATATAAAAATACCAAATGATAAAAAAGAAGAGCTTGTAGCACAAATTCAGCAATTCTTCATGGAAGAAGATTTAGATGAAATTGGACGTTTCCAAGCAGAACGTTTAATAGAAGAAATGATAAAATTAGTTGGTCCATTTGCCTATAATCAAGCAATTGGAGATGCAAGAAAGCTTGTAAGCGAGAAATTAACGAATATTGAAGAAGATTTGTATGTGTTAGAGAAGAATGAAGGGAAATAAAAAAAGAGCCGAATGGCTCTTTTTTTATTTGTCTTCTTTATGTTCTTTATACTCGTGTGCTTTTTCTTTTACATTACCGACAGTGCTTTTTGCATTGCCTTTTATTTTATCCCATTTTCCTTCGGCTTGTAATTTTTTGTTATCCGTTACTTTCCCGACAACTTCTTTTACTTCACCTTTTACCTTATCAATGGCACCTTCTACTTTTTCTTTTAAACCATGATCATGCTTTGTCATACATTTCTCCTCCTTGTAGTTTGATTAGAATTCTCTTTTCATATTGCAAGTTGAATGATGTATCTAATAATAGCGTAACAAATCTAGTTTGAATATTCAAATGATTAATAGGATAGAAAAGGAATTGTCAAACAATGTATAAAATTGTAATGGAAAGAGAAAGAATGTTAATTACATGTCTTTTGCAGTCCATATTGATTTTGTATAAGCGATTTTCAAATGAGCGCGTTCCATATTATTTTGACTACTACTACCGAACCTTGCTTGTCCAATTATTAAATTACAATCGGATTTAATAGCTGCCTCAATTCTTTTTTGAATTAATGTAGTGTGACAGCCTATACGCTGAAATTCTGGCAAAGTAGCAGAAGCAGCTAATGATGCAATTCCCTTATTTATATATAGGACACCAATGCCCGCAGGAATATTTTGAACTTCTGCTATGAAAAAATACCAGCCTGGTTCATTGTAAAGAATTTCGTTATTTTGACGTACACCATCCTTTGTAAAGGAAGGCATATTAAATCCGCGTACATATATGTCTGCAAAAATATCAAATTCATTTTTTTTTAGTTGGCGCACTGAAATGTTAGAAGGAATAAGGGATGGATCTTCTTTCGGTATACTATATAAAGCGGTATGGAAGCTAGATTGATAAAAACCTTTTTTTGATAAGTATTGAAATAGTTCAGCTGTACCTTGCGCTGGTGTAATTTCAAAACGGCAAGGGATTTGTAGTGATTCATAATAAGAGATGATTTCATCTATCGCATCTGTATTTGTATATGTAATGCCTTTTACTGTATTAAAAGCAGGACCAGTAATTACTTTTGATGAAAAGGCAGTGGCACTCCCGAAATTTTTCATTTGTATTTGCATTGGATTTCCGCTTATTGCTTGTAGTAGCGCTAATCTAGAAGAGAGCATATCTATTTCTGCGTTTTCAATTTCTTGTGCTACATTGAATGTCATAATCATACTCATAAGATTCCTCCGTCAATTAATATAGTTCATAGTACATATACGATTTTTATTCTGAGATTCCTGTTGAAATGTAAGAGAATAAGAGGTTTTTTGGAAGGGAAATGGAAGTGAACTGTCGAAGGGAAGTGGAAACAGATTAAAGGTGGTGCTCTCATGAAACAGAAAGACGTGCAGACATGCCCTAATTGCGGCTCTCAAAACATAGGAGAAGGTGAGTTTATCGGTTATGCACAAATACGGAAAAAGGAAACGATGTTCACATCTTCACCAGTAGATGCTTATATTTGTACAGATTGCGGGAATATCCTTTCATTGAAGGTACGGAATTATGAAAAGTTTAAGCAGAAGCCGTTATGATTGTTGAGAGGTGGTCATATCCAGCGTTGTATACGAAACATCTTATATTACGGGGAATTAATATGAGTGATATTTTACATATATATGAGTATGCCTCAGATAAAGAAATGTCAACGTATACTGTATGGGATGCTCATCAATCGTTACATGACACACAAAAATATATAGAAGAAATTGTGAGTCAATATGAAAAAGAAAAAGTAGCCCCCCTTGGAATTGTATTAAGAGAGGAACAAAAACTCATAGGGACTTGTGGATTTATAAAATATGATGTAATTGAACATAAAGCGGAAATTGCATACGCCTTATCACGAAAATATGGGGGTAGAGGATTAGCTACTGAGGCGGCGTCAGCTTTTTTTAGCTATGGTTTTAATGAGTTACGTCTTAATAGTATTGAAGCAGGATGTAATTCAGAAAATGAAGTATCTGAAAAATTAATGAAACGTTTGAATATGGAATACGAATGTACAATTCAAAAGGATTTGTTCATTAAAGGTAAGTATCGTGATACGAAAAGATATTGTATATCTAGGGAAAGATATATGAATCAATGAAATATTTTATATTGAAAACTCCTTTAATTTAATAAGGGGGTTTTTATTTTTTATAACAATAATTACCTTTAATTGTTATAATTGGTTATTGAAAGGTATTGTGTTTCTTAATATCACAATTATAGAAGAAAACTAGCTAAATCGTATAGAAAACCTCTATATAACATGATCGCAACCGTAAGTTGACAAAGTGCAACCGCAGGAAGATAGAGATAAAGACAATGTTTACATACAATTTAGTTAAGAAAATAAAGGGGGACACACATATGGGATTTGGTGAAAAGCTTTTTAAATTAAGAAAGGAAAAGGGCCTTTCTCAAGAAGCGTTAGCTGAGAAACTAAACACGACAAGGCAAGCAGTTAGTAAATGGGAAAACGGTCAAGGTTTTCCTGAAACTGAAAAGTTAATAATGATTGGAAATGTATTTGAAGTCTCTCTTGATTACTTATTAAAAGAAACTGCCGAGCAAAGTAATGAAAAGGAAAATGGTTATTATGTAAGTAAGGAAATGGCGGAAGGGTATGTAGTGTATGGACAAAAAATTTCTAAATATATCGCATTGGGATTTAGCTTGCTTATTTTATCTACAATACCGTATTTATTATTTAAAGAAAATGCAACACTGTCTACATTTCTTGTCATTATCATTGCGGTCCTTGGAATTGGAGCAATGATGGTACCTGTAACACTAGAAGAGAGTCGATACAATGTATTAAAAAAGGAAGAATTACTGTTTGATCAAAACTTTCTAAAAGAATTGACAAAAAGATATGCGACTATTAAGAAGAAGTATGCAGCAGTAGTGATCGTTGGATTTTGTTTTATCGCAGCAGGAGCAATACCATTTTTATTTGAGAAAAAACGAATCACGTCAGGAGAGCTCGTGCAGTATTACCCTTATTGTGTTGTACTTATTGCTATTGGAGTTTATCTTTTTGTTCGTGTGTTAGGCGTGTTAGAGACGTATCGAATTTTAGTAGAAAATAAAGAATATAGTAATCGTTTTATCTTTAAACTCAAAAAGAAAGTAAGAAAAAAGGTAGATAGTTTATAAGCAAGAGAAAAACATGTTTTTTATTGTTCTGAATTATTTCCAAAGAAATAATTCAGAAAATACAGAAAAATATCGTAATTATTTGTAGAAGTCTGTTATAATATACGAAAATGAAAACGCTTTAAAGGGAGGCTGTAAACAATATGATGATGAATGTACCGCTAACAATTAGTTCTATGATGGAAAGAGCAGAGAAACTGTTTTCGAAGAAAGAAATTGTTTCACGGACACATGATACAGTTACAACGTTAACGTATAAGCAGTTAGGGGAAAGGACGAGAAGACTTTCAAGTGCGCTAAAAAAATTAGGAATAAAAGAAGGCGAGCGTATAGGAACGTTAGCGTGGAATCATCATCGACATGTGGAGGCGTATTTTGCTATTCCAGGTATTGCTTCCGTTTTACACACAATTAATATTCGTTTATCTCCTCAACATATTTCATACATTATTCAGCACGCAGAAGATCGCATTCTACTTATAGATGAAGATCTCGTACCACTCGTTGAAAATATTCAATCACAATTATCAACTGTACAAGCCTACATTATTATGACTGATAAAGATGAACTTCCAAATACTACGCTAGAACCTGTATATCATTATGAAAAGTTATTAGAAGAAGGCGATCCAAATTTCCAATTTGTAAAAGATATTGATGAAAATACACCTGCTGGTATGTGTTATACGTCAGCGACTACAGGAAACCCAAAAGGTGTTGTATATACGCATCGTAGTACTGTATTGCATTGTATGGCACTTGGTTTAGCGGATACAGCTGCTTTATCGGAAAGTGATGCGGCGATGGCAATTGTACCGATGTTCCATGTGAACGCTTGGGGGCTTCCTTTCGCTGCTACTTGGTTTGGAACAAAACAAGTTCTCCCAGGACCGATGTTTACGCCAAAAATTTTATTAGAAATGATTCAAGCTGAAAAAGTAACGATAGCAGCAGGTGTGCCGACAATTTGGCTCGGTGTATTACAAGAGTTAGAAAATAATAGTTACGATTTATCTAGTATAACGAGAATATTATGCGGTGGTGCAGCTGCACCGAAAAGCGTTATTAAAGCATTTGAGCAAAAATATAATGTTCCTTTCGTACATGCATATGGTATGACTGAAACGAGTCCACTCGTAACGCTTGCACGTTTAAAAAGTTATGAAACAGAATTATCATATGAAGAGCAATTAGAAATCCGCTCCAAACAAGGATATCTTGTACCTGGTGTAGAGATGAAAGTAGTCGGTACAAATGGTGAAGTGAAGTGGGATGGTACGGAGATGGGAGAATTATGTTTACGAGCACCTTGGATCGCTGAAAGCTATTATAACGATGATCGTACTGTCGAAGGATTCCGTGACGGTTGGTTATATACTGGCGATGTCGTTACAGTTGATGAGGAAGGCTGCGTGAAAATTGTTGATCGTACGAAGGATGTTATTAAAAGCGGGGGCGAGTGGATTTCTTCAGTCGATCTTGAAAATGCTTTAATGGCACATGATGCTATATTTGAAGCGGCTGTCGTTGCAATTCCTCATCCGCAGTGGCAAGAACGCCCAGTTGCCTGCGTTGTTCAAAAGAAAAATAGTACGGTTACAAAAGAAGAAATATATGAGTTTTTAAAACCGCAGTTTGCGAAGTGGTGGTTACCAGATGATATTGTATTTATGGAAGAAATACCGAAAACATCTGTTGGAAAGTTTTTAAAACAGGCACTTCGAAAAGAACTTGAGCATTTGCATAAAGAGAAATAACAGAATTGTCATTTGTAAACTTATATTAATTTATGGTTGACAAAAGAAAAATAGGAAGATAATATAACTCCTATAATATGTTATCTAAAAACGATTTTAAGTTTACAAATAGGAGAAGCAAATATGAATACAAAAAATTTAGTTTTCGTCGCTTTATTTAGTTCTATTATGGGAGTGTTAGGGTTAATACCTCCAATTGCTCTTTCTATCACACCAGTTCCGATTACATTACAATCACTTGGTGTTATGCTTGCAGGTGGCCTGTTAGGATCACGTCTTGGGGCATTAAGTCAGCTCGTTTTCTTACTTATAGTTGGAGTTGGAGCACCATTACTTGCGGGTGGACGTGGGGGTCCAGGTGTATTTGTTGGACCAAGTGCAGGATATTTACTTGGTTATATCGTTGGAGCGTTTGTAATTGGATATTTAATTGAGCGTTTACGTGAAGTTTCTATTATAAAAGTATTATGTATTAATATAATTGGTGGTATTTTCGTAGTTTACGTATTTGGCATTACTGTACAAGCTTTCTTAATGGATGTTTCTGTATGGGAGACAATGAAAGTGAGTGCTGTGTTTTTACCAGGGGATTGCATAAAAGCAATTATTGCAGCAATTCTCGTGACAAAATTACATCGTTCATTGAAACACATTATTACGCCCGCTTTAAAGAATGGAAAATATACAAATGCGGGATGATAAAGAGAAGAAACACGTTCATTACGTGTTTCTTTTTGTTATTTTGTAAAGAAAGGACATCTCAAATGGGGATTATAAAAGAATATAAAAAGCATGCCTCTTTACAACCGAATAAAATAGCGATAAAGGAAAATGATAGAGCTTTAACATATAAAGAGTGGTTTGAATCAGTTTGTAAAGTAGCAAACTGGTTGCGCGTAACAGAATCGAAGAATAAAACAATAGCAATTGTATTAGAAAATCGTATGGAGTTTTTACAACTATTTGCGGGTGCTGCTATGGCTGGGTGGGTTTGTGTACCATTAGATGTGAAATGGAAAAAGGATGAGCTAAAAGAAAGACTAGCAATTAGTAATTCGGATATGGTTGTGACGGAAGGGTATAAGTTAAATGATATTTTAGATGAAGAAAGAAGAGTATTTGCAATTGATGAATGGAAACAAATAATAGAGAACTACCTTCCTAGAGATTATCTCGGAGAAAATGTACAAAATGCCCCTTTTTATATGGGGTTTACATCAGGATCGACTGGAAAGGCAAAAGTATTTTTGCGTGCACAACAATCGTGGGTTCATAGTTTTGATTGTAATGTATATGACTTTCATATGAGAAAGGAGGATTCTATTTTAATAGCTGGAACGCTCGTTCACTCTCTTTTCTTATACGGCGCAATAAGTGCATTATATGAAGGACAAACGGTGCACGTTATGAGAAAGTTTATTCCAGATCAAGTGTTGGATAAGTTAGAGACTGAAAATATTTCGGTCATGTATACAGTACCAACAATGCTGGAGTCTTTATATAAAGAAAATAGAATAATAGAAAATAAGATGAAAATTATTTCGTCAGGAGCAAAATGGGAAGCTGAAGCGAAAGAAAAAATAAAGAGTATATTTCCTTATGCAAAAAAATACGAATTTTACGGTGCATCGGAACTAAGTTTTGTAACAGCATTAGTCGATGATGAGAGTGAAAAAAAGCCAAATTCAGTAGGGAAACCCTGTCATAATGTGCAAGTTCGAATATGTAATGAAGCAGGAGAAGAAGTACAGCTAGGTGAGATAGGAACAGTTTATGTGAAAAGTGATCAGTTTTTTATGGGATACATATTAGATGGTGTTTTAGTTCCAGAGCTAACTGAAGAGGGCTGGATGACAGTACATGATGTAGGCTATCAAGATGAGGAAGGGTTTATATATATAGTTGGTAGAGAGAAAAATATGATTCTATTTGGTGGAATTAATATTTATCCAGAAGAGATAGAAAGTGTGTTATATACGCATCAAGCTGTTGAAGAAATTGTTGTTGTTGGTGTAAAAGATAGTTATTGGGGTGAAAAGCCTGTCGCTATCGTAAAAGGAAGTGCTACGAAGCAACAATTAAAGAGCTTTTGCTTACAGAGATTATCCTCTTTTAAAATACCGAAAGAATGGTATTTTGTAGATGAAATACCTTATACAAATAGCGGGAAAGTAGCCCGCATTGCAGCCGAAAGTATAGTTAGAAATCAGGAGAAGATACATGAATAGAGCAGTTATTGTAGAGGCGAAAAGAACGCCCATTGGTAAGAAGAATGGGATATTGAAAGACTATGAAGTTCAGCAATTAGTAGCACCACTTCTTTCATTTCTAGGTAAAGGAATTGAGAGGGAAATAGACGATGTTATATTAGGGAATGTTGTTGGACCAGGGGGTAATATTGCAAGATTATCTGTTTTAGAAGCAGGACTTAGTTATCATATTCCTGGTGTAACGATTGATCGGCAATGTGGTGCTGGTTTAGAAGCGATTCGTACCGCGTGTCATCTCATTCAAGGTGGGGCAGGTAAGTGCTATATCGCCGGGGGAGTAGAGAGTACAAGTACGTCACCTTTTCAAAATAGAGCGCGATTTTCACCTGAAACAATAGGTGATCCTGATATGGGAGTAGCGGCTGAATTTGTTGCAGAGCGTTATAACATAACGAGAGAAATGCAAGATGAGTACGCTTGCTTAAGTTATAAGCGGACGCTACAAGCATTAGAAAATGGATATATACAAGATGAAGTATTGTCACTTAATGGATTACTAGATGAAGTAATAAAGCGAGAAATGCAGTATGAAAGAATGATTAAGAGAACAAAACCTGCATTTTTACAAAATGGAACGGTGACGGCAGGGAATTCGTGTGGTGTAAATGATGGGGCGTGTGCTGTACTTGTAATGGAAGAGGGGCAAGCTCGAAAATTAGGATATAAGCCAGTTCTTCGTTTCGTTCGCAGTGCTGTAGTTGGAGTGGATCCAAACCTCCCGGGAACTGGTCCGATATTTGCCGTGCAAAAACTACTTAGAGAAATGAATTTAGCAATAGAAGATATTGATTGTATTGAGATGAATGAAGCGTTCGCTTCGAAAATTGTTGCTTGTGCAAAGGAATTACAAATTCCATATGAGAAGCTCAATGTGAATGGTGGTGCAATTGCGCTCGGGCATCCGTACGGTGCATCTGGCGCTATGCTTGTGACACGTTTGTTTTATCAGACAAAAAGAGATTCTATGAAATATGGAATGGCGACATTAGGAATTGGGGGCGGAATAGGACTTGCTCTATTATTTGAGAAAGTAGAAGACTAGCAAGATAACTAGTTTTCTACTTTTTGAGGAATATAAGCATTGCTACCAGGTTTTACTTTTATTTCGTTCCAAGCAACGATAACGTCAGCTTTTGATTTTCCTTTGTTATTTGGATCTTCAAAAAAATCGCGAATAAAACGATTGTATTCAAACTGTGTACCAATAGTTGTTTTATACGCAGGGTCTTTTTTACGTTCGTTTTCCTCATACCAAAACGTTATAGCGTCTTCATATGTTCTTCCGATATTTTCTTTAAAAAACTTTTGAAGAGCTACTGTAAAGCGGAAGTTTTCTCCAATTTTTTCTTTAAAAAAAGCACGTACATCTTCGCTACATCGATGATTTTCAGTGATAATCGTTTGCAGGGAAAGATCTTTATTGGATAGGGAAGCTTTACTCACCTTTTGATGAGAACTGTTTTTTAATACTTTACCTGTAGTTAAATAATGTGAGATACGACCGCTTATTTCGATCTTAGAGCCACTAGCTGGTAAATCATACTCACGACAAAATATTTGTAGTTCAGCTTTCAACCAATAATAGTTTTGGAAATCTTCAAGAGATATAGACTTTGTTAAAGGTGGACGCATGAATGTAACAACTTCTTTCTTCCATAATTTTCTTTAATTATAAAACGTACGTTCTTTTTGTGGAAGGATTAATTTGTAAATGTAATAGGAAGAGGAGATTACATATGGAAAATGTAATGCAAGTTCGTGTTACTGGAATTTTAATTGAAAGCGAAAAGGTATTGCTAGTAAAGCAAAAAGTTGCTAATCGAGATTGGTCTTTACCTGGGGGAAGGGTAGAGAATGGTGAAACGTTAGAAGAAGCGATGATTCGAGAAATGAAAGAAGAAACGGGATTAGATGTTAAGGTTAAGAATTTATTGTATGTTTGTGATAAACCAGATGCTCTCCCGTCTTTATTACATATTACATTTCTGCTTGAAAGGATGGAAGGTGAAATCACTTTACCTTCTAACGAGTTTGATCATAATCCAATTCAGGATGTACAAATGGTGCGAATAGAAGAATTAAGTAGTTATGGTTTTTCTGAGAAATTTACTAAACTTGCATCTGAAAAATTTCTGAATGCAGGAAGTTACCAAGGTTTAAAACAAAATATTGGCTTGTAAATATAAACTACTTTGAATATTGCTTTTTTCGGTAAATCGATATTTCTTGTCGAATCGTCGATATATGGTAAGTTATGATTGGTAAAGTCAAAATGTCGTTCCTGAAATTTCATTTATCGTATTACTATGTATGAAGCAAAAAATAAGGAGATGTCCCTAGTTTGAAATTTCGCTAGACGACATCTCCTTAAGAAATGTTTTACACTGCAGATTGTAAAGAAGAAATAAGCTGATGTAAAAACTCATCACCGCTCATAATCGCTTTCCCCCCACCGCGAGCGCTCTTTTTATTTCCGCCACCTTTTCCTTCAATTGCAGGAAGTGCATCTTTTAAAAGAGCATTCATATCGAGCGTTACTGTTTTTCCACAAGCGAGGATGCATTGTAGTTTGTCATCATTTTCAATGACGAAATATGTAATTGCATGCTCTTGTTGTTCTATAATGATAGCAGATAGTTTGGCAACTTCTTGCATAGAACGATTTGTAAATACTTTAGAAATAAGGAATCCAGCATGTATTTCTGCAGGCTGTTGTAATAGTTCATTTGCCTCTGCAAATAATAATTTTTCATTTATTGTCTGTATCGCTTTTTCGTTTTCTTTTTGAGAGATAAGAAGTTGTGCTACTTTTGCTGGAATATCAGTTTCGCTACTATTTAATTGTTTAGAAACATCTTTCATAATTTGTTGCTGTTGTCCCATTAATTTCAGTGTGCGCCAGCCAGCGATAAACGTTAATCGAATACCACCTTTATTGCGCTCCCAATTAAGTACTTGAATAAGACCTACTTCACCTGTACGTCTCGGATGAGTTCCACCACAGCCGTTATAATCAAAGTTTTCGATAATAACAACGCGTATATTTTCGGTTAAAGTCGGTTCTTTACGAAGAGGTAACGTTTTCGCTTCCTCTAAGTTCATCCACTGAATACGGATTGGGTGGTTTTCAAAAACAATATTGTTGGCAATTTGCACTGCTTTTTCAATCGTTTCTGCAGGAAGATTTTCTGTTTCTAAATCAATTGTCACCGTTTCTTTTCCAAGATGGAATCCGATAGTGGGTATGTTAAAATGATCCCAAAAAGCAGCAGATAAAATGTGCTGAGCTGCATGTTGCTGCATATGATCAAAACGGCGCTCCCAATTAATTTTACCTTCTACTTCTGCTGTTTCTAATTGTTCTGCAATGAAGTGGCGGATTTCTCCATTTACTTCTTCAACATTAGTGACTAAGGTACCATTTAGTGTGCCAGTATCATATGGTTGTCCACCGCCTGTTGGGTAAAATGCCGTTTCATTTAAAACAACATATAAGTTATCTTCTTTATCATAATCTTGCTTTATAATTTTCGTAGTAAAGTCTTTCGTATAAGCGTCGATGTAATATAATTTTTGCTCCAATTTTCTTTCCCCTTTCGTATTCACTAGTTTCATTGTAAAACAATTGAAATAAGTTTCCTAATATTTCAGAAGAAAGAAACTATTTTTAGAATTTTCTTGCTATAATAAGAAAAAGAAAATGCGGGGGTGGAATGAAATGCTATATGAAAACGGCGTAGATAAACTGCTTAGTTTAAACAGAAATATTTCTGAATTATACCGAGAATTAAATGAAATGACCCGGATTTTAACGGAGTGTAATCGAGAAAGCGTGAAATTTGATCGGTTATATGTAAAAGAGTTACTGTGGAAAAAAGAAGATGTGATAGAGAAGTATGATCAATTACTTGTGCAGCTTTGTATGAATGAATGCTTTGATTTAAAAAGTGTAATTACTGGCGAATATAAGTATACATATGAAGAAGTAGAAAGTATTGTTTTACAATTTAATGAAAAGTATAACGTAGCAATTTTAATTAAAGATATTTGTAAAGAATTACAGTTTACATATGGCATTGATATGGACATATCGAGAGCGGCTCGGGTGCAAACATCTCAAGTATAAAAAGGAAAAAGAAAGCAGATCCTTTGCTTTCTTTTTTTATGTAAGAAAAGGGAGAGTAGGTTTAAAGATGAAGGGGAAGTTACAAAATATTCATCCACTTGGCATGACAATTATAATAGGGACATTATTTGCGAGGTTTGCAACTTCAATGAGTATTCCTTTTTTAGCAATTTATTTAACAACTGTTAAAGACGTTTCAGCTGGAATGACGGGTGCTATTATTGGAACGAGTGCGCTTGTTGGAGTGTTTGCTAGTTTTATTGGGGGCAATTTATCGGATCGATTTGGTCGGAAGATGATTATAATATGGTCCATGATTGTTTGGGTGTTTGTATTTATCGGATTTTCAGTTGCAGATCATGTTTTGAGTTTCTTTTTATTAAACGCTTTGAATGGATTATGTCGTTCTTTTTTTGAACCGACATCAAGAGCGTTATTATCAGATTTAACAAAGCCAGAGTATCGGTTACTCGTCTATAACTTACGATATGGTGCAATAAATGTTGGGGTTGCGATTGGACCAATTGTTGGATTACAGCTCGGAAGTGCAAAATCAACAATTCCTTTTTTAGTAGCCGCTGGAGTTTACATTCTATATACAGCTATATTAGCACTGCAATTTAAGAAATATCCACTTAATAAAAAGAAAATGAATACAGAAAATCCTGTTACAATGCTAAATGCAATTCGTATATTGCGAAAGGATGTAGTATTTTTAGTTGCGTTAGTCGGTATTATTTTGAGTAATAGTGGTTTTTCACATTTAACGACGACAGTATCTCAATATTTTGCTAATGCACATATATTTCAGGATGGGGTAAAGTTGTTCTCATATATGCTAGCTTTAAATGCAATTGTAGTAGTGGTTATTCAATACCCTGTCATTCAAATGTGTAAAAAGTATACACCGTTAGCATCAATTATGGTTGGAACGTTATTTGTGAGTGGGGGATTATTTGGATTTGGACTAGTAGAATCTATGTTAGGAGCAGCTATTTGTACCATTATTTTCACATTTGGAGAAGTTTTAATGTTTTCAATGACAGATGTATTTATTGATGAGATTGCTGATTCCAACCTGAAAGGAACATACTTCGGAGCGATGGGCTTTTCAGGAATTGGAGGAGTAATTGGTCCTTGGTTTGGGGGAGTACTACTCGATTATTACGGGTATCAAAATGGGTTTGTAGTATTTTTAGCGCTAGCCCTATTTTCAACTGTGGCATTTCCTGTACTTTTAGTTACAAAAGGTTTATTGAAAAAAAGGTACGATAGAAATTATAATATAGAAATACAAGTGAAATAAAATAAGCCCCAGCAACTTGCTGGGGCTTATTTTTGTATTTACGTTAACTCTCAATTTGAAAAAAGAACCTTCTTTTCATGCTTATTGGCAACTTCATTTTTGGAAATATGAATGGCTAAAAATCCATTCTCTAAGCAGGCTAGCATCTTCTTATAAATGATAGTAGTAGGTAAAGAGATTGTTCGCTGTAAAGAAGTATTTTTATGAAGTATGCATATATTTAGGCCTGTCTCCATCTTTTTAATGCGTACATTTTGTTCAGTCACATTTGGTACATCTGTTTCCAAAATGTATTCTTCCTCTGTTTCACAAAGATCGATATGAATTTCATTTGGAAAACTAAAGTTGCTACAAGTATCAGAACAAAATTGATCCATCCATTCTTCGAAACCATCAACATGAAAAAGACAATCCTTCTTTTTCTTGCCCATGTAAGACACCCTCCGTAAAATATCAATTCATATCATGTTATGCATGAATGAAATAGAGGTGAAGAATAAATGGCAAAATATAAACATTTTATGTCGAATATACACAGTATGTGAATATTTTCTTATTACATATCATGATGCGCATGGTTTTTTTGGCGTGAATGGTTACGATTTTTTACTTTATGAGATCCGCTTAATGGTTCAGGTTGTCCTTTTTTTTCTTTCGATTCACGATTGTTTTTTCCCATTGTATGTGACACCTCCTCTTTCTATTTAGAATGAGAGAAGTTTGTAAATTTATACGAGAATGTTTTTAGAAAAAAGGGTAAAGATAAATGGGACTAACTATTATGGAAAGGGGATTGTATAATGCCATATCATAAAGATAAGCAACAAGCTTTTCAAGCAGCGCAGCAAGGGGTTACACAAGCAGAAAATTCATTTAACAATATCGTGAAAAATGATCCGAACTACGGTCATGATTTAAAAGAGTTACGTCAAGAGGTTCAGGAAGCGTATGAACAAATTCAAAATGCACTAGAAGTAGCTTCGGAAACACAACGTCCACAACTTGAGCAATACGAAAATAATCTTCAAAATATTATGCGAAATGTAGATCAACTAGAAAAGTAAAAGAGGTTGTTGCGTATTCGACAACCTTATTACTTTAACGAACGCTATGTTAAAACAAAAGGTTTTTCTATTAGTTTTTTCTTTACTATGTGCAGTACATATATTTCAAGTGGAAAAAGTGGAAGCGAAAATGTTGCTTAGAAAAGAGCTAGAACCAACTGGCTATGTAACGTGGGAAGTACCTAATAGTGAAAAAATTATCGCAATTACATTTGACGATGGACCTGATCCAACTTATACACCACAAATATTAAATTTATTACGTCAATATAAAGCAGAAGCGACTTTTTTTATGATTGGATTCCGTGTGCAGCGTAATCCATATTTAGTAAAGCAAGTGTTAAAAGAGGGGCATGAAATTGGAAATCATACGATGAATCATTTGTATGCGAGTAATTCATCTGATGAAAAATTAGAAAATGATATTTTAGATGGAAAGAAATACTTTAAAAAATGGGTGAAAGAACCTTTGTTGTTCCGTCCTCCAGGCGGATATATTAACGATGCTGTATTTAAAACAGCTAAAGAAGCTGGTTATCAAACTGTTCTATGGTCGTGGCATCAAGACCCTCGTGATTGGGCGAATCCAGGTACTGAGTCCATTGTAAATCATGTTGTGAAACATGCTAAAAGTGGAGATATTGTACTGTTGCACGATGGAGGAAGTGATCGTAGTCAAACAGTGGCAGCGTTATCGAAAATTTTACCTGAGCTTAAAAAGCAAGGATATCGATTTGTAACGGTTTCGGAGTTATTACGTTATAAGCATTAGAAAAAAACCAAAAGGCAGACATACCTTTTGGTTTTTTTGTTACTGATTCTTTTTACGTTTCTTATTATTTTGTCGCTCTGCTGGAGTTAAAGCCTCATTTGAAAACTCTTCGTTATAACCAGCACCTTGTCCTTGTGCGGATGCAACATTCATTCCTGAAATAGTATGATTTGCTTTTTGTTTACTCATTTTTCTCACCTCTATAATGTTTTTTTATAGATAAAACATGAGTTGTTCATAACATATATGAACGTAAAGTAAAGCGCTGAAAGAGTACTTTACTTTATGGTAATAGTATTCATAAGGAGCATGAACACTATTCAAATTTAGAAATATAAAGAAAACTTATGATAATCCATAAGTTTCTTATTATTTACTTATTTAGAAAGTTGTAATAAGATATTATCGTAAGGTATTGAAAAGTTTGTCTACATTTTATATTCAGACAACTTAGTCACGTTTAACAGGGGGGAAACATAATGGTCAAACATAATCCATTTCAATCACGTGCAACTTTTGAACTAGATGGAAAGACGTATCATTATTATGCATTGAAAGCGCTTGAAAACGCAGGGGTTGGCAACGTATCTCAATTACCATATTCCGTGAAAGTTTTACTTGAATCTGTACTTCGTCAAGTAGATGGACGCGTAATTACGGAAGAACATGTTACAAATTTAGCGAAATGGGGAACGAAAGATGTTCAAGATATCGATGTTCCATTTAAACCATCTCGTGTAATTTTACAAGACTTCACAGGTGTTCCAGCTGTTGTAGATTTGGCTTCGCTTCGTAAAGCAATGGCAGACATGGGCGGAGATCCTGATAAAATTAATCCAGAAATTACTGTAGACCTTGTAATTGATCACTCTGTACAGGTTGATAGAGCGGGTACGGCAGATGCGCTTGCATTCAACATGGACTTAGAGTTTAAACGTAATGAAGAACGTTATAAATTTTTAAGCTGGGCACAAAAATCATTTGATAACTATCGTGCAGTTCCACCAGCAACAGGTATCGTACACCAAGTAAACCTTGAATATTTAGCACCAGTTGTTCACGCGGTGAAAAATGCTGAAGGCGATTTAGTTGCATACCCAGATTCATTAGTTGGAACAGACTCACATACAACGATGATTAACGGTATCGGCGTTCTTGGATGGGGCGTTGGTGGTATTGAAGCAGAAGCAGGAATGCTTGGACAGCCTTCATACTTCCCAGTACCTGAAGTAATCGGTGTGAAATTAACTGGCACACTTCCAAGTGGTACTACAGCAACTGATGTTGCATTAAAAGTAACACAAGTATTACGTCAAAAAGGTGTAGTTGGTAAATTCGTTGAGTTCTTCGGTGATGGACTAAAGAGCATGCCTTTAGCTGACCGTGCAACAATTTCAAACATGGCACCAGAATACGGTGCAACTTGTGGATTCTTCCCAATTGACGATATTTCATTAGAATACTTACGTTTAACAGGTAGAGATGAAGAACAAATTCGCGTTGTTGAAGAATATTGTAAAGCGAACGGCTTATTCTATACAGCGGGCAGCAAAGATCCAATTTACACTGATCTTGTTGAAATTGATTTAAATACAATTGAATCTAACCTTTCTGGACCGAAACGCCCACAAGATTTAATTCCACTTTCAGATATGAAAGATGCGTTCCACAAAGCTGTTGTAGCACCAGTTGGAACACAAGGACTTGGATTTAATGCGCAAGAGTTCGATAAAGAAGTGAAGGTTACATTAGAAGATAAAGAAGTAACGATGAAAACAGGTGCAATTGCAATCGCTGCAATTACAAGCTGTACAAATACATCAAACCCATACGTATTAATTGGGGCAGGTCTAGTTGCGAAGAAAGCAATTGAAAAAGGGCTTGTAGTACCTGAGTACGTAAAAACATCATTAGCACCAGGATCTAAAGTTGTTACTGAGTACTTAGATAAATCAGGTTTAACAACATATTTAGATCAATTAGGTTTCCAAACAGTTGGTTACGGCTGTACGACTTGTATCGGTAACTCTGGTCCACTAGCAGAGGAATTAGAAGAAGCAATTGCAGTAAACGATTTATTAGTAACATCTGTTTTATCTGGTAACCGTAACTTTGAAGGTCGTATTCACCCGCTTGTAAAAGCAAATTATTTAGCATCACCACCACTTGTTGTGGCATATGCACTTGCAGGTACTGTTGATATTGACCTGAAAAATGATGAAATTGGTAAAGATGCAAATGGCAATGCTGTATACTTCAATGATATTTGGCCATCAGCTAAAGAAATTGAAGATGTAGTTCAAAGTGTTGTTACATCTGAACTGTTCAAGAAAGAATATGCACAAGTATTTAATAGCAATGAGCGTTGGAATGAAATCCAAACTTCAAATGAAGCTTTATATACTTGGGATAATGATTCAACATACATTCAAAACCCACCATTCTTTGAAGGATTATCTAAAGAACCAGGTGAAGTTGAAACATTATCAGGTTTACGCATTGTTGGTAAATTTGGAGATTCTGTAACGACAGACCATATTTCACCAGCAGGTTCAATTGGTAAGCACACACCAGCTGGACGCTACTTATTAGAAAATGGCGTACAACCAGTTGACTTTAACTCTTACGGTTCTCGTCGTGGTAACCATGAAGTTATGATGCGTGGTACATTCGCGAACATCCGTATTAAAAACCAAATCGCACCAGGAACAGAAGGCGGATATACAACATATTGGCCAACTGGTGAAGTAACATCTATCTATGATGCTGCTATGAAATATAAAGAAGATGGCACAGGCCTTTTAGTTGTTGCTGGTAAAGATTACGGTATGGGAAGTTCTCGTGACTGGGCTGCGAAAGGTACAAACTTATTAGGTATTAAAGCAGTAATCGCAGAAAGCTTCGAGCGTATTCACCGTAGTAACTTAGTATTAATGGGTGTGTTACCACTTCAATTTAAAGATGGCGAAAGCGCTGAAACGTTGGGTCTTGTTGGTAACGAGTCATTTGAAATTCAAATTGACAAAACAGTTAGACCACGCGATCTTGTAAAAGTAGTTGCAACTGATGCAGATGGTAACGAAAAACAATTTGAAGTAGTAGCTCGTTTCGATAGTGAAGTTGAAATTGACTACTACCGTCACGGTGGTATCTTACAAATGGTTCTTCGTGAGAAAATTGAAGAATCTAAAGTGTCGAACTAAATAATTGAAATGAACGAGAAGGAAGCTAACAACTGTTAGCTTCCTTATTTTATGGAAAGGGATGAAACCATTTGGTTTCATCCCTTTCTTTTTACTATAAAAAATGGAGGAAACGTCATGAAAGAATATAAAAGAATATTGTTACCGTTACAGAAAGAAAAATTATTAGTAATAGCAGCTGTATGTAGTGGATGCTTTGCTGCTATTTTAAACTTATCCCGTCCACTATTCATGGGGCTAATTGTAGATAACCTGATTCAGCGGGAGTTAAAAGCTGCGTATGTATATATTGCATTGTTTGCGGGGAGCCGCTTGTTGATGTGGGTGAACAATCTTTCATTTGATTATGTAAGCTCAAAAGCGAGTCAACGAATATTGCGAAAGAAGCGTATATATGTATTGCGTCATTTTTTCTTATTACCATTTGAAGAGAGTGAGAAGATTAAGCAAGGAGAGTTAGAGACGCTAGTTGTGTCTGATATTCCGAATTGGGTCAGATTATATGGTTCTATATTAATAGAATATATACACGCTATTGCGCAATTTATAGGTGCGTTCATAGCACTACAACATATAGATATGAAGTTTATATTGTGGGTAACTCCGTTTTTATTTTTTAGTGCAATGGTTCCGATGTTGATGGGGAAAAAGGTCAGGAATATCGCAAGCATCGCTCAAAACAATCAATCAAGTGTTGTAGAGATGGTGTCGCAGTTTGTAAAAGGCGTACAAGATTTACGTAGTTTGCAAAAAGAAAAGTGGGCCATTCGCTTATTTAAAGGAGTAACAGCACAATCCTATAAAACAGAAGTAAAGAAGACGATGATGCAACACTGTATTGGAGTAGTTGGAACAGTGATTGAAACAGGGGCATATATCGTTGTTCTCATTATAGGCGCGCAGAAAATAATGAAGGGGGAAATGGAAGTTGGCGCACTTGTTGCCGTGTTAGCTACAATTGAAATGCTCTTTTTTCCAGTTCGTTACGTTGGCGATTTATTAATGATGACACAAGTTGCAGCTGCTTCGGCAAATAGAGTTTTTTCTTTTTTAGATAAACGAGGGGCAGATAGTAAGGTAGAAAGAGCGATGGGGATGACGATAACAAATGTTTCATTTCAGGAAAGTGATGGAGAGAAATGCAGAATTCATAATATTGATTTGCAAATTCACCCTGGTGAACTTGTTATTATTGTGGGAGAAAGTGGCGCAGGAAAGACGACGCTTTTAAAATTAATGACAGGTTTGTATAAACCATCTAACGGTAGCATTGTTTATTATGGTAATGAGGCTCGTATGACTACAGTGTGGCAAGAACCTCGTTTCTTTCGGACGACAGTAAAAGAGAATGTGCATTTCGGAGAAGAGTATTTAGAAAATCAATTAGAAAAAAATATTGAACTTGTAAATGTGAAACCGATTATTAGAGATTTATCAGAAGGGATTGAAACTGAACTACATAAAAGCGGTGTAGAATTTTCTGGAGGGGAAAGAAAACGTCTTGCATTAGTACGTGCCATTGTTTCAAATCCGAATCTTATTATTTTAGATGAACCAACTGCGGGATTAGATCCGAGCAACCAAGAAACTGTTTGGAATATGATAGAAGGATTAGGAAGAGAGGTCACGAGAATTGTGGTAACACATGATGTCGAGAAAGCGATATTAGCAGATCGTGTTGTCATAATGAAGGAAGGACGTATTGTTGCAGGTGGAAGTCCTGAAAAATTAATAAATAGTCATTCGTTTTTACAAAGATATGAATAAAGATAAGAGCAATGCCCTTATCTTTATTCAGCGTCATTTATTTGATACTCGATAGATTCGGAGTGATTTAGATCAATGTTAAAAGTAGCAGTCATAAGGAAAGTTGTAATTCCAAGGATTACGAAAAGGACGAATGAGACTAGAGAGATGTAGAGACAAATACGCCCTACTTTCTTTTTTTTAAGATCTTTACTAAAGAGTGAAATGATCCATGTAATAATGCCGATTGGGTATAAAAGAAAACTAAGAATATATAATGTTATTTTTTCGAATGAATTCATAAACAATCCCCCTTTTGTTGAAGGTTATATAACTACGAGAGTAAATAGGTAAGTGGGTCAATAAGAAGATAAAATACCTCATCTGTTTTTCTAATTATATGATAAAAAGGAAAAAAACTCACTTTAAATGAGAATATTCTAATTATTTTGACTGTGAATATTTCCAAGCTCGTCCGTATAAGCTAAAATAAGGTATATAGTATTTTGATGAATTTGTTAAAAGTACATAAACACGTTAGGGTGATATAAAATGTGGCGGAAGCTTACGATTATTGTAGTGTTACTTTGTTTAGCGGGATATGCAGCTTATGAACAGTTCGGTAATAAAGATCAGGCGGTACAAGGGAAGCAAGAAAAAAGTGAAGCTGCTATGAAAGAGATGATTGCAAGTAATGGTATTGAAGTAGGAAAGAGTGCACCAAACTTTGAATTAACTAAGTTAGATGGAACGAATGTAAAGCTATCGGATTTAAAAGGAAAGAAAGTTATTTTAAATTTTTGGGCAACGTGGTGTGGGCCTTGTCAGCAAGAAATGCCTGATATGGAGGCTTTCTATAAAGAACATAAAGAAAACGTAGAAATTTTAGCAATAAATTATACGCCTTCAGAAAAAGGTGGGGGAGAAGAAAAAGTAAGCAATTTTGCTAAGGAAAAAGGGATTACTTTTCCTATTTTATTGGACAAGAACATTGATGTGACAACAGCTTATAAAGTAATTACGATCCCAACTTCGTATTTTATAGATACGAAAGGCGTCATTCAGGATAAGTTCATTGGACCGATGACGCAAAAAGAGATGGAAAAACGAATTGCTAAATTAAAATAACGGTGAAAAGGTAGAGGTGGAGAGTTCCCATTTCTGCCTTTTCTTTTTCAAGTAGTAATAACTTCATGATATGATGTAAGAAATATAAACGTTTAGAGATAAAGGAGTGTATGGAGTGGGGAATGTATCCTTACCGTTAGATTATGTTGTAATTGATTTTGAAACAACAGGATTTAACCCTTATAATGATAAAATTATTCAAGTTGCAGCTGTGAAATATCGTAATCATGAACTGGTAGATCAATTTGTTTCATACGTGAATCCAGAGCGTCCGATTCCGAGCCGAATTACGAGTTTAACAGGTATTACAAATTATCGTGTTTCAGATGCACCCACGATTGAAGAAGTTTTACCTTTATTTTTAGCATTTTTACATACAAATGTTATTGTGGCTCATAATGCTTCTTTTGACATGCGCTTTTTGAAAAGTAATGTAAATATGCTTGGGTTTCCTGAACCTAAAAATAAGGTGATTGACACTGTGTTTTTAGCAAAAAAATATATGAAGCACGCACCTAATCATAAACTTGAGACGTTAAAGCGAATGCTTGGAATTCGTCTAAGTTCTCATAATGCATTTGACGACTGTATTACGTGTGCAGCTGTTTATCAAAAATGTACATCTATTGAAGAAAAAGGGAAACGAAAAGTAAATAAGGCTGTGCTTGATGAAACTGCGGTATACGAAGCGGTGAAAGAAATACTTGTCCGCAATAAACGCAATGTAGAATGGCTGCGTTGTATGAACGTAGGAAGTTATTTAGATATAAAAGCTTTTTATCCAGTTATGAGATTAAAAGTAAAAGGACGAAAGAAATACGTATTAACAGAAATAGTAGAAGATGATGTGAAAGAAATATGTACGAGCTTAATATGTGAACCAGCTCTAAAAAGTGAAGTTGGTAATACAAGAGTTATGCTTAATAGCTTAGCGGATGTCTTGAAATTAGAAAGTTATATTTTAGAACAGTATGATTTTGTATTACAAGCACTTGATACGTATAGAGAAAATGAAACGAATGCAGATGAGAAGCTCAAAGAGTATTTAAATGTTATGGTATAAAAAACGCTATGTACAAATTATTGTACATAGCGTTTTTTTTTTAGGAGTACTAAAACATAAAATTTTCTTGCAAATCTGATTAAAGAGTTTTTTGTTTGCTCATACTATGTAGTAAGAATGAGAAAGAGAGAGGGTGAACAGCATGAGAAGAAGTCGCCGCAAATCGTTTGAAGAACTTGTAAATGAAAATAAACAACAATTATTAAGCGATCGTGATGCAATTGATCGCATTGAAGAGCGTATTGAGAAACGTTATGAAATGAAACTTTTTAAGCAAGCTGAATAATTCTTAACACTAGTACGATACTAGTGTTAAGGAGGCGATAGTAATGGGTAATCCGAAAAAGAATTCAAAAGATTTTGCACCGAATCATATTGGAACGCAATCGAAAAAAGCTGGTGGCAATAAAGGAAAACAAATGCAAGACCAAACTGGTAAACAACCGATTGTTGATAACGGTTAAAAGGAGAATGTTATCATTCTTCTTTTTTATGAGGGAATGAAAGACGTTTTGTAACAGTAATATGAAAAAAGGGCTGACAAAAGTCAGCCCTTTTTTGTAATCGTAAAGTTTTCAACGAGTAAACGCCAATTTTGCGGGAATGGTAAACCAATCTTCCAATAACTAATACCACCGATGCCCTGTTCTTTCATTAAATTAAATTTACTTTGTACGGACCGTGAATCTTCAAACCAAACTTCGTGTTGTACGCCGTTTTCGTCAAAGTAATTGAAATGAGGAGCTTGAGCCGTGAAATCATAGCGGATAGGAACATTATATTTACGAGCTAGTGCAACAGCTGCAACAGAGCTGATTGCTTTTGCAGGTGGATTTCCTTGTTTGAACGGAAGTTTCCAATCGAAACCATATAAATTTTGCCCCATCATAATTTTTTGTGGTGGCATTTGAGATTTCGCATATTGAAGTACTTCTTTCACAGGACCAATAGGAGAAATCGCCATCGGTGGCCCGCCTTGCCAACCCCAGTCGTATGTCATAATGACGACGAAATCAACAATTTGTCCTTGTGCTTTATAATCGTGAGCCTCAAAAAATTTCCCTTTTTGATTGGAACTTGTTTTCGGTACAAGCGTTGTACTTAATGTGTACCCGCTAGGTAAGCGTGTTTTCACATTTCGTAAAAAGCGATTGTATGCCTCGCGGTCTTCGGGTGCCACACTCTCGAAATCGAAATGAATGTCTCGCATGCCATATTTTTCAGCTGTTTGCAAAATGTTAGTAATAAACTTGTTTTGGATTGTTGCATCGCGTAAAATAACCGATGTCAGATCGGCACTGAAATTTCCATTTTCAATATTTGTAATAACGAGCATAGGGATGGTTTTACCTTGCGTTGCAATATTAGCGATTTTCGCTGTTTCCGTTGGTTCTTTTAAAGTGCCGTCTCTTTTTGCTTCAAAGCTGAAGTAGGCTAAATATGTTAAAAATGGATTAATAGCACGTGTAGCATTTACTAAACTTTCTTTTATCGGTATTGTTGAAGGCTGTAAATAAGCGATGGATTCTACTGCTCGTTTTGTACCTTTTGGTATATATAATTGTTGTCCGACATGGAGAATAGATTTTAATGAAAGATTATTAACTTTAGCTAAGCTAGCGAGAGGAACGTTATACGTTTGAGAAATTCGATATAAGCTGTCACCAGGCTGTACATAATAATTATTTCCTTTTGTATTAACGATAAGTGCCTGACCAACAACGAGTGTTTCAGCAGGATTTAGTCCATTGTCTTTTACAATTTCTTCAGGTGTAGATCCGTACTTTGATGCTAAACCATAAACACTATCACCGCTACGAACAGTTACAATTTGGATCATGTGTTTGCCCCTTTCGGTAAAAGATTCACTGTTTTTATTTTATTTTTGATTCCACTGTATTATGATTAAATGTATGCAAGGTAGCAGAAGTGAAAGAAGGCGAATAGAAATGTTTGTAGCAGAATATGAAGTTGAAATCCGCTATGCGGAAACAGACCAGATGGGTGTTGTTTACCATTCAAACTATTTAGTGTGGCTGGAACTTGGGCGCACGAAACTTATACAAGAATTAGGATTTTCATATGTTGAAATGGAGAAAGAGGGAATTATTTCTCCTGTATTAGACTTGCAAATTTCATATCGTAAAGCGATGCGTTACGGAGAAAAAGCAATTGTGAAAACGTGGATTGATACTGTGAGCCCGCTTCGTGTTGTATATGGTTATGAAATATATAACGGTGATGGTGAGCTTTGCATTACTGCAAGTACAACGAATATTTGTGCGAAAAAAGAAGGGTTCCGCCCTGTATCATTTAAAAAATTATATCCTGAGTGGTATGCGAAATATGAGGAAATTAAAAAGAAATAAAAAAAGCGTGGCAGAAGCCACGCTTTTTTTATTTCTCATAATTAAATTGAGGGAAATCATCACCGTCGTTAAGTGTAACAGATAAATTATGTCCATCGAAGAACCACTCATCATCGCCTTCAATAAAGAAGTTAATACCTTCTTCTTGAGTTTGAACAGCAGGATGTGCAGGGTCATCTTTACGAATACCTAAAGAAAGTCCTTTTTGCACAGTACTGCAACCGCCGTATTGTACGAATAGGCGTAGTGTTTCACCCGATTGTAAGTTTAATTCATTTTTATACCATTGTGCTGCTTCTTTTGTTACGGAAAGATTCATGTATAGTTCCTCCAAATTATGTTGCTTTTTCTTTAGTATAAAAAATAACGCAAAAAGACGCTATTAATATGCTTCACGTTTTCTTTTTGCGTTATGTGGGTTACGATCTTATTTTTGCTTTTTTGAAAAGTTTGCTTTCGGTTCAGTTTTATTTATAATTCGTCCGATATTTGCACGGTGTTTATAAATAACCATACCTGCTAATAAACACATCGCAATAATGAAGATTTTATCCCCGCTAACAATGGATGCAATAACAGCAACGACAGCTGTTACCATAGAAGAAAGTGATACGTATCTTGTTGTAAATAAAAGGGTGAAAAATACAACAGCTAATATTGCAAAAACAACTGGTGAGTAGCATAATAGCACCCCGGCAGAAGTTGCAACTGCTTTACCACCACGGAATTTTGCAAAAATCGGATATACATGTCCAAGAACAGCTGCTAATCCGAACCATAGTGGGTGAATATCTAATCCGAAAATTATCGGTAGACCTGTTGCTAATGTCCCTTTTAAAATGTCAGCAATTGTAACGGTAAAACCTGCTTTTTTCCCTAATGTGCGGAATGTATTTGTTCCGCCTAAATTACCGCTTCCGTGCTCACGAATGTCGATTCCATAGCCGATTTTTCCAACGACTAATGCAAATGGAATCGAGCCAAGTAAGTAGGCAACGATAAATAAAAGATATGTAGTAACCATAAGTTCAGTCTCCTTTATTCAAATGTGTTGATAAAGGGTAAAAAGAGTTTTTCCCGTTTATTGTACCATACATTTGTAAAGAGCACATTTCTTTTTTGTAAATGAAAAATTCATTATTTCGTGAAAAAAAATTCACAGGAATGTTACATTTCTCACAGAAACAACAAGACTATATGTTGTAACATTTTAATCAAAAGATAACAACATATTGATGGAGGGTTATAAATGTTACAACGAAATACACGTGGAGAAGAATTAATGAAAGTGTTTGGGACAATTGTCCACGGCAATGAACAAGATTTAATGCAAGAGAATGCAAATGTAGATGGGCGCTCTCCGATGGGAGTAATGGGAACGTTCGCATCTGAGAGTGCAAAATATTATGCAGTTGAAAATTTATTGTCAGACCAAGTGAAAAAAGCGATAAATGAAAATATATTATATCCACATGATTTAGATTTTTATGCGACAGGAACGACGACTTGTTCGCAAATTCCGTTAGCGCAAATGCTTGCGAACGGTTTTCATACCGGACATGGGCATATGAGACAACCGCAGGATATTAAAAGTGCATTGGCTCTTTCGTCTATTATTTTTCAGGCGAATCAAAATATGCAGCACGGTGGTCAATCGTTTGCACTCTTTGATATTGATTTAGCTCCATATGTGAGAAAAACAGTAGCGAGACATAAGAAACGATTACAGTCATATTCGCTTACGAAAGAACAAATAGAAGAATTTGCATGGAAAGAAACAGAAAATGATACGTATCAGGCGTGTGAAGCTTTCGTTCATAATTCAAATAGTATGCACAGTAGGGGCGGGGGACAAGTACCGTTTATTTCTATTAATTATGGAACAGACACATCAAAAGAGGGACGGTTATTAGTTAGACAACTTTTAAAAGCGACACAAGCTGGTCTTGGTAAAGGAGAAACACCAATTTTTCCGATTCAAATTTTTAAAATGAAAAAAGGTGTGAACTTTGAAGAATGTGATCCGAACCATGATTTATTTGAATTAGCGTTAGAGACAACGGCTGAACGATTATTCCCTAACTTTTCATTTTTAGATGCGCCATTTAATGCAGTGCATTATGACGGACGACCGGAAAGTGAAGTATGTTATATGGGATGTCGTACCCGTGTCATGTCTAACATACATGGAGAAGAAACAGCGATTGGGAGAGGAAATTTATCATTTACGTCTATCAACTTAGTGAAATTAGCGTTAATTAGTGGTTCAAAAGAAGCATTTTTTGAAGCGTTAAATTATTACTTAGATTTAGGGATTAAGCAATTATTAGAGAGATTTGAGTATCAATGTACGAAGCGAGCAAGAGATTTTCGATTTTTATATTCACAAGGTGTATGGCGCGGTGGAGAGAAGTTACAGCCTGAAGATTCTGTAGCATCCATTTTAAAGCAAGGGACGTTAAGTCTTGGTTTTATCGGTCTTGCGGAGTGCTTAGTAGCTTTAACAGGAAAGCATCATGGAGAAGATGAAGAATCATGGAAACTCGGGTATGAAATCATTTCCTTTATGAGAGATAGAATGGATAAAGCAACGGAAGAACATGAACTGAATTTCTCAGTAATTGCAACTCCTGCAGAAGGGTTATCAGGGAAGTTTGTGAAAAAAGATAGAGAAGAATTTGGTGTGATTAGCGGTATAACGAACCATAATTATTATACGAATTCATTCCATATCCCAGTTTACTATAGCATTCAAGCGATAAATAAAATTCGTTTAGAAGGACCTTTCCATGCTCTATGTAACGGGGGACATATTACGTATATTGAGCTAGACGGAGCAGCGATGCATAATCAAAAGGCGTTAAAACAAATTGTACAAGCGATGGCAGAGCATGGCGTTGGGTACGGTTCAATTAATCATCCTGTTGATCGTTGTACATGCTGCAGCTATCACGGAGTTATTGGAAATGAATGTCCAAGCTGCGGAAATGAAGACGAGACCAATATAGAAAGAATTCGCCGTATAACTGGCTATCTTGTGGGAGATATGTCGAAGTGGAATAGTGCGAAACGTAGCGAAGAGATGGATCGGGTGAAGCATAAATGAAAGTGATGAATATCATTCATGATAGTGTAGTAGATGGAGAAGGGTTGCGGACAGTCGTGTTTTTTGCGGGCTGTCCGCATCGTTGTTTCGGGTGTCATAACCCGAAATCTTGGAATATTTGCAATGGAACTGAAATGACGGTAGAAGAAGTTGTGAAAGAGATTGCAAGTAATCCATTAACTGATGTAACATTTTCAGGTGGAGATCCGTTTTTTCAAGCTGTTGAAGTGAAAAAAGTAGCAAAAGCCGTGAAAGATTTGAAAAAAAATCTATGGATGTATACAGGTTATACGTTAGAAGAGATACAGAGTTCTCAAAATAATGATATGATAGAGTTGTTACACTATGGGGATGTTTTAGTCGATGGAAGATTTGAAATCGAGAAAAGAGATTTAACACTTCCATTTCGCGGAAGCTCCAATCAACGTATTATTCGATTGAAAGAGTAAAAAGGCGGGATAGATTATATGAATAAAACAGTATTACTTGTTGAAGACGAAAGAAGATTACGTGAAATTGTTAGTGATTATTTTCGTAATGAAGGCTTTGAAGTGATTGAAGCAGAAGATGGAAAAAAAGCGCTAGAGTTATTTGCAGAGCATGAAATTGATTTAATTATGTTAGATATTATGTTACCAGAAATAGATGGATGGTCTGTTTGTAGACGAATTAGAAAAGAATCAGCAGTACCAATTATTATGCTAACAGCACGTTCGGATGAGGATGATACATTGCTAGGTTTCGAATTAGGTGCAGACGAGTATGTAACGAAACCATTTAGCCCGAAAGTGTTAGTAGCTCGCGCGAAGACGTTATTGAAACGTGCGGATGGTGCGGTAGGAGTAGCGGAGGAAAATGCTATGTCTTTAGCTGGAATAGAAGTGAATCGTCTATCTAGAACTGTTTTAGTAGATGGAGAAGAAATTATATTGACGCATAAAGAATTTGAACTTCTTGTTTATTTAATGGAGAACAAAGGAATTGTGTTGTCACGTCAACATTTATTAGATCAGTTATGGGGATATGATTACTACGGTGATGACCGAACGGTTGATACGCATATTAAAAAATTGCGAAATAAGCTAGGAGATAAAGCGAAGCATATCGGTACTGTTATTCGAGTTGGTTATAAATTCGAAGAATAATCTGGAATGACTTGTGCACTTTAGCCTGGGAATTTAGCAATTTTATATCCTCTTTTTGAAGGTAGAATGTTCAAAAAATAATTTTCTTGTCTACAATGGTAGATAGGAGTATTTTTTTAATTGGATTTCACGATGAGTTCACAAGAAGGACACAAAACGTGACTATACTGAAAATACGAATTCACCAGAGAGGGGAAATAAAAATGGGATATTACGACGGACCAAATTTGAATGAAGAGCATAGTGAAACGAGAGAAGTGAAAAAATCAGGAAGTAAAAAAGGTTATTTCTTCACAGGTTTAGTGGGAGCTGTAGTCGGGGCGGTTTCGATTAGTTTTGCAGCACCTTATATGCCATGGGTGCAAAATAATGGAGCGGCAGTTTCATCATTCAATTCTAATAAACAAGTAGAAGGTACTGTAGTTCCTGTTGTCAATAAATCAAAAAACGAAACTGATTTGCCAGGTATGGTTGAAGGTGCGAAAGATGTTGTTGTAGGTGTTATTAATATGCAACAAAGTGTCGATCCATTTGCAATGCAACCGACAGGTCAAGAACAACAAGCTGGTTCAGGATCAGGTGTTATTTATAAAAAAGCAGGAAATAAAGCATATATCGTAACGAACAACCACGTAGTAGATGGAGCGAATAAACTTGCTGTGAAACTAAGTGATGGAAAGCAAGTTGATGCAAAACTAGTTGGTAAGGATCCTTGGTTAGACTTAGCTGTTGTTGAAATTGACGGATCTAATGTAAATAAAGTTGCAAGTCTAGGTGATTCCAGTAAACTTCGTGCTGGTGAAAAAGCGATTGCAATTGGAAACCCACTTGGATTTGATGGCAGTGTAACGGAAGGTATAATCAGTAGTAAAGAACGCGAAATTCCAGTTGATATTGATGGGGACAAACGCCCAGATTGGCAAGCACAAGTTATTCAAACAGATGCAGCGATTAACCCTGGTAATAGTGGTGGTGCATTATTTAACCAAAACGGTGAAGTAATCGGTATTAATTCGAGTAAAATTGCGCAGCAAGAAGTTGAAGGAATCGGATTTGCAATTCCGATTAATATTGCAAAACCAGTCATCGAATCGCTTGAAAAAGATGGAGTAGTGAAACGTCCAGCGCTTGGAGTAGGTGTCGTTTCATTAGAAGATGTGCAAACTTATGCAGTAAATCAGCTGAAAGTGCCAAAAGAAGTAACAAATGGCGTTGTATTAGGTAAAATCTATCCAATATCACCGGCAGAAAAAGCAGGTTTAGAGCAATATGATCTTGTAGTAGCATTAGATAATCAAAAGGTAGAGAATGCTCTTCAATTCCGTAAATATTTATATGAAAAGAAAAAAGTTGGCGAGAAAGTAGAAGTTACATTCTATCGCAATGGTCAAAAAATGACGAAATCAGCTACGTTAGCAGATAATTCAGCTACTAAGAATCAATAATCGGAATAAAAGAAAGTCTCTTTCATGTTGAAAGAGACTTTCTTTATCGGATATACTAAAGGAATAGGAGGGACTAATTATGACAATTGAAAACCCAACTCGTACGGAAATTGGTGAAGTATTGAAGAAAAGTAAAACGATTGCGGTTGTTGGATTATCAGATAAACCAGAACGTACATCGTATATGGTTTCAAAAGCGATGCAAGATGCAGGGTACCGCATTATACCGGTAAATCCAACAGTTGATGAAGTACTTGGAGAAAAGGCAGTTCCTTCACTGGCGGATATTAAAGAACATGTTGATATCGTAAACGTATTCCGCCGTTCAGAATTTTTAATGGGTGTTGCGAAAGAGTTTGTAGAGATTGATGCAGATGTTTTTTGGGCACAACTAGGAGTACAAGATGAAGATACGTATAAACTTTTAAAAGAAAAAGACTATACTGTAATAATGGACCGTTGTATTAAAGTAGAACATGCGATGACAAAATAGTATAGATTTTAAAGATAGAAAGATTGATTCAGCCCTCGTTATAGATAAGTAGGGCCGATGAACGAGGTGTTCATCATGAGATTTTTTAAAGGCTGTTTTTGGGGATTGTTACTTGTTATCCCGTTTTGGATATTGATCATTTGGATCATGATAAAGGTTTGGAATGTGTAATCTTGGAATACATATCCATTTCTCGTTGACAAACGATTATTTTTCTGAAATAGTAGCCTAGAGGAATCCTTGTGAAAAAACAAGGATTTTTCTATTGAAAATGGTATATAAAAGAGATAAGATAACTTGCCAAAACTATAGTCGAGGCGTTATTCTATAATAGAAACATATGTTCTGATTTGATTAGGAAAGGGGCAAGGAGTTTGGCGAAGCATCAGTTCCAATACAATGAAGATGCAATTCAAGTGTTAGAAGGACTTGAAGCCGTTCGAAAACGCCCGGGTATGTATATCGGGAGTACGGATAGCCGTGGATTGCATCATTTAGTATATGAAATAGTAGATAACTCCGTTGACGAAGCGTTAGCGGGATTTGGCGACGAAATTTCTGTCGTAATACATAAAGATAATAGTATTAGCGTTATTGATAAAGGGCGAGGAATGCCTACGGGAATGCATAAACTTGGGAAACCTACACCTGAAGTTATTTTAACTGTACTTCATGCAGGTGGTAAGTTTGGTCAAGGTGGCTATAAAACGAGTGGTGGTTTACATGGTGTTGGGGCATCAGTTGTAAACGCCTTGTCAGAATGGTTAGTAGTAACAATTAAACGTGATGGTAACATTTATGAACAACGCTTTGAAAATGGTGGCGTTCCTGCAACGACGTTAGAGAAAATCGGGAAAACAAAAGAGTCTGGTACGACAATGCACTTCAAACCAGATACAACGATTTTCAGCACGACAAATTACAATTATGAAACATTATGTGAGAGATTACGTGAATCTGCATTCTTATTAAAAGGAATGAAAATCTCGATAAAAGACGAACGTAATGATTTAGAAGATATATTTCATTATGAAACAGGAATTGAAGCTTTCGTTTCATACTTAAACGAAGAAAAAGATTCAATTCATCCAGTTGTATATTTCACTGGTGAACAAAATGGGATTGAAGCAGAACTAGCATTCCAGTTTAATGATGGTTACTCAGAAAATATTCTTTCGTTTGTAAACAACGTACGTACAAAAGATGGTGGAACACACGAAGCTGGATTTAAAACAGCGATGACACGTGTGTTTAATGAGTATGCTCGTAAAGTTTCATTATTAAAAGAAAAAGATAAAAACTTAGAAGGTACAGATATTCGTGAAGGTGTAGCGGCTATCGTTTCTGTACGTGTACCAGAAGAAGTACTGCAGTTTGAAGGACAAACGAAAGGGAAACTGGGTACAAGTGAAGCTCGTTCTTCTATTGATGCAATTGTATCAGAGCATTTAGCTTACTTTTTAGAAGAAAACCCGGATGTAGCTACACTTCTTGTAAGAAAGGCAGTTAAAGCAGCGCAAGCACGTGAGGCTGCTCGTAAAGCGAGAGAAGAAGCACGTAGTGGTAAGAAAAAGAAAAAATCAGAAGGTACTTTAAGCGGGAAGTTAACACCTGCACAATCACGTAACCCTCAAAAAAACGAATTGTATTTAGTAGAGGGTGACTCGGCCGGCGGTTCAGCAAAGCAAGGGCGAGATCGTCGTTTTCAAGCGGTACTACCGTTGCGTGGTAAAGTAATTAACACGGAGAAAGCAAAGCTTGCTGATATTTTTAAGAATGAAGAGATTAATACAATTATTTATGCAATTGGCGGCGGAGTAGGAAATGAATTCGCTGTTGAAGATATTAACTACGATAAAGTTGTTATTATGACCGATGCAGATACGGATGGAGCTCATATTCAAGTATTGTTATTAACTTTCTTCTACAGATATATGAAACCACTTATCGAAGCTGGTAAAGTATTTATTGCACTTCCACCTTTATATAAAGTAAGTAAAGGGAAAGGGAAAAGTGAAGTAATTGAATATGCATGGTCTGATGAAGAATTAGATGGTGTAACGAAAAAGGTCGGTAAAGGTTATATGTTGCAGCGCTATAAAGGACTTGGTGAAATGAATGCAGATCAGTTATGGGAAACGACGATGAACCCTGAAACGCGTACATTAATCCGAGTGAAAATTGATGATGCAGCAAGAGCAGAGCGCCGCGTTACGACATTAATGGGTGATAAAGTAGAACCGCGCCGTAAATGGATTGAGCGTAATGTACAATTTGGTATGCAAGAAGAAGGAAATATTTTAGAAAACGAAATGATTATGGAGACGGAGGTGGAATAACATGCAGGCAGAGAAGTTTCATGACCTCCCGCTTGAAGACGTGTTAGGTGACCGCTTTGCACGTTATAGTAAATATATAATTCAAGACCGCGCGCTTCCAGATGCGCGTGACGGTTTAAAGCCAGTACAAAGACGTATATTATATTCTATGTATGTAGAAGGAAACGTACATGATAAAGCGTTTCGTAAATCAGCTAAAACAGTTGGTAACGTTATTGGTAATTACCATCCACATGGTGATTCCTCTGTATATGAGGCGATGGTACGTTTAAGTCAAACTTGGAAAGTACGTAATGTTTTAGTTGAAATGCATGGTAATAATGGTAGTGTTGATGGTGATCCAGCAGCGGCAATGCGTTATACAGAAGCCCGTTTATCACCAATCGCATCAGAGTTATTACGTGATCTCGATAAAGAAACAGTAGAATTCGTTTCAAACTTTGATGATACGAGTGAAGAACCAGTTGTATTACCTGCAATGTTCCCGAACTTATTAGTGAACGGTTCTACAGGGATTTCTGCTGGTTATGCAACAGAAATTCCACCGCATCATCTTGGAGAAGTAATTGATGCTACAATGATGCGTATCGATCAACCGAATAGTTCTGTGGATGACTTGTTAGCGGTTATTAAAGGACCAGATTTCCCTACAGGTGGTATTATTCAAGGGATAGATGGCATTAAAAAAGCATATGAAACAGGTAAAGGTAAAATTATTATTCGCGGAAAAGCAGAGGTTGAAACGATTCGTGGTGGAAAGCAACAAATCGTTATTACAGAAATTCCGTATGAAGTAAATAAAGCAAATCTTGTTAAAAAAATGGATGAATTACGTCTAGATAAAAAATTAGATGGCATTGCTGAAGTGCGTGATGAAACAGATCGTACAGGTCTCCGCATCGTTGTAGAATTAAAAAAAGAAGCAAATGCTGAAGGTATTTTAAACTATTTATATAAAAATACAGATTTACAAATTCCATATAACTTTAATATGGTAGCGATAAATAATCGTCGTCCAACACTTATGACATTACCTAAAATTTTGGATGCGTATATTGGCCATCAAAAAGAAGTTGTTACGAGACGCTCACAATATGAATTAAGAAAAGCAGAAAATCGCCAACATATTGTAGAAGGTTTAAAGAAAGCATTATCAATTTTAGATGAAGTGATTGAAACGATTCGAGGGTCTAAAGATAAACGTAATGCGAAAGATAATTTAAGCGCACGATTTGGATTTACAGAAGCTCAGTCAGAAGCAATTGTTTCACTGCAACTATATCGTTTAACGAATACGGATATTACTGCGCTAGAGCAAGAAGCAGCTGAACTTAATAAGAAAATTATAGAGTTACAGGCGATTTTACAAAGTGAAAAAAGACTTCTTCAAGTTATTAAAACAGATTTGAAGAGAGTAAAGAAAACATATAGTGATGATCGTCGTGCGATAATTGAAGAGGAAATTGAAGAAATTAAAATCGATGTGGAAGTTATGATTCCGCAAGAAGATGTCATCGTTACTGTAACGAAAGAAGGATATGTGAAACGAACTGGTTGGCGTTCGCATAATGCATCGAACGGGAAAGACTTCGGTATGAAAGAGGGTGACATCTTACTTGAGCGTTTCGATACCAACACGACAGAAACCGTTCTTTTATTTACGAACAAAGGAAATTATATTTATCTTCCTGTATATGAAATGCCGGAAATTCGTTGGAAAGATTTAGGTCAGCACGTTGCAAATATTGTTTCACTTGACCGAGATGAAACAATTATTTGGGCAACTGTCATACCGAACTTTGAGGAAGAAAAACGATTTATCGTATTTGTAACGCGGAATGGTATGATTAAGAAGACGGAATTAAATCAATATAAAGTTCAGCGCTATTCAAGGGCATTCGTTGCTGTAAACTTGAAAAAAGATGATGAAGTTGTTGATATATTTGCGACAGATGGAACGAGTGATATCGTTCTTGCGACACATGGTGCATATGCACTGATTTTCCATGAAGATGAAGTAAGTCCAGTTGGTGTAAGAGCTGCTGGTGTAAAAGCGATTAATTTAAAAGAAGATGACTATGTCGCTTCTGGTAAACCGTTAAATGGTGACAAAGATCAACTTATTCTCGTAACGCAACGCGGTGCTATAAAGCGTTTAAAAGCATCAGAAATTGAAAAGTCAACGAGAGCGAAGCGAGGTCTTGTTATTTTCAAAGAGTTAAAACGTAATCCATACCGTATTGTAGGTATTGAAATTGTACGAGACGATGAACTAGTTTACATGAAGACAGAGAAAAATATTGTAGAAGAGGTTGATCCGAAAGCGTATCGAAACAAAGACCGGTATAGTAATGGTAGTTTAGTACTAGATGTTAATGATACTGGTGAAGTAGTAGAAACGTGGACGAAGAAAAGACCGGAATAAAGGAAGCATCTTGCTATGAATAATAGCGAGATGCTTTTTTCTAAGCGAATTATTATGTATATGAAAATAATCTTGTTATAATAGTGAAATGAAATCGTTCTCATAAAGTGAAACTTTAATCAGTGAGGGGCTTTATTCCCTACTGATTATTAGTTGAACTAATCGGGCTTTTACGGACAGTAAGGCCCTCACCTAACTTTTTAGTTTTCGCTGAATTTTGAGGAGGGATCTTACTGTCCGTTAGTGCGGGATAATTGGAGGGGCAACATGAAAAAAATAGGTGTAGGGATTGTAGGATTTGGATTTTCTAGTACAACATTTCACATCCCGCTATTACAAACGATAGAAGAATATGATATTCGAGCTATTTTATCTTCAAAAGAAGAAGTAGTGAAACAAACTTTACCAAATGCTGCTGTTGTTGACACAATTGATGAATTAGTAAAGCGATCTGATATTGAACTAGTTGTCATTACTTCACCGAATACAACTCATTTTCCATATGTAAAAGAAGCGATTTTACATGGTAAGCATGTTGTAGTGGAAAAACCATTTGTTGTTTCAATTGAAGAAGGGGAAGAACTTATCTCATTAGCAAAGCAGTATAATGTGATGTTAAGTGTATATCATAATCGTCGTTTTGATAATGATTTCCTAACAATTAAGAAATTGTTAGAAGAAAATAGAATAGGAAATGTATACGCATATGAAGCGCATTTTGATCGTTTCCGTCCACATGTACGCGATCGATGGAGAGAAAAGAATTTACCAGGTTCAGGTATATTATATGATTTAGGATCGCATTTAATTGACCAAGCGCTATCATTATTCGGAAAACCAGATGCGATAAGCGCAGATGTAATAAAACAAAGGCCAGGTGCGGAGATTGATGACTATTTCCACGTAATACTTCATTATGGAGTTAAGCGTGTCATTTTACGTAGTAGCAGTTACGTGAAACAAGCAGGACCGCATTTTACATTACATGGGGACAAAGGTTCTATCGTGAAATACGGTATGGATTCGCAGGAAGAACAATTAAAAAATGGAATGAAGCCAGGCGATATAGGTTATGGGGTAGATGCTGAAGAGAATTTTGCTACTTTAGAAACAGAAGAAACTTTAAATCGTATTTCAACAGAAGTCGGTTGCTATGACATGTACTATAAAGGTGTAAGAGATAGTATATTAAATGGTGAGAAACTACCTGTAACAGCGCAAGATGGTTTAAATGTTATTAAACTAATTCAATTAGCGGTTGAAAGTAGTGAAACGGGTAGAGTCATTTCGGTAAAATAAAAAAGACACGAATTTCGTGTCTTTTTTATTTTGTTGGAACAGAAAGGCCGTAAAAGAACATCGTAACGATATCTTGTATATGTTTTTCTCGATCTCCTTCAAGAAGCTGTGCCCCGAAATCATCACCTAACTTAGTAAACATTTGAATGTAAAGTAACATCATTTCTTTCGTAAGGTGTGGATTAATTTCGTTTTTACGCTGAGCTCGTTCTAATATTTCTAAATACCAGGGAAGGATTTTTTCATTTTGATAACTATAAATAAACTTACGGAGTTCTTCGTCCCTTTGCATCATTTGTAGTAACATATCAGGTTGAAATAACCCGCCAGTATTCATTTTTCTTACAATCATTTTTTGCATCATATCATGAAAAGGTAATTTTTCTTCTGCAAGCCCTTTATAATATTGAAATTCAGATATGATAAATTCTTGTATAAGCTCCCTAAATAACGCATCTTTACTTCCGAAATGATTATAAATTGTAACTTGAGAAACGTTTGCTTCTTTTGCAATATGTTCTATTTTTACTTCATTAAATCCACGTTCTGAAAATAATACGAAGGCCGCCTCTTTAATGGCGCGTTTTTTCTTTTCTTTCACTTTTTCAAAGCCGTTCAATGTAATCACCTCACTTAAAATATACAAGAAAAAATAATGGAAAACAATATTTTTGAAATATGGACTAATAAATATTTCAAAAAGTTGTTGCGAATATGAAAGATGAGGAGTACAATAATTTTGAAATATCATATATTAAATATTTCAAAAAATGAGGTGGACTTATGATTTCAGTTCAAGATGTTACAAAACAGTTTTCGAATGGAAAAGGTTTGTTTCATATTACATTTGATGTAAAAGAGGGAGAAGTATTTGGTTATTTAGGACCGAATGGTGCCGGAAAATCAACGACAATTCGTAATTTAATGGGATTTATAAAACCGACAGCTGGTAAAGCGACAATTTTTGGATTAGATTGTTGGAATGAAGCAGCGAAAATTCAAAGGGAAGTTGGTTATTTACCGGGTGAAATTTCTTTTATTGACGGAATGAACGGATTAGAGTTTTTAAAATTAATGCAAGGAATGCGTGGATTAAAGGATACGAAAAGACGAGATGAACTGATAGATCGTCTGCAATTTGATGTGAAAACACCGATTCGCAAAATGTCTAAAGGAATGAAGCAAAAAGTAGGGATAGTCGCTGCATTTATGCACGATCCAGAGGTGTTAATTTTAGATGAACCAACATCTGGACTTGATCCACTGATGCAGCAAGTATTTATAGAACTAATAGTAGAGGAAAAACAAAGAGGAAAAACGATTCTTATGTCTTCACATATTTTTACTGAAATTGAGAGAACTTGTGACAGAGTAGCTATTATTAAAGATGGTCGACTCGTAACAGTTGAAAATATTCATGATTTACAAAGTATGAGACGACAGGTAATAGATGTAACTGTATCATCGCAAGAAGAAATTGAATCTCTTACAAAGTGTAATTTGCAATTTGAAGCGGTAAAAGGCAGAGAGGCATCTATTATTGTACAAGGAAACTATCAAACTGTTTTACAAACACTTTCAAACTATAATGTAACGGCACTTCAAACGAGAGCGATGGATTTAGAACATTTATTTATGCATTATTACGATAAGAAAGAAGGGGTAACGCATGAATAAGCAATTGTTTTTAGCTAGTTTGAAAGAAACACAAAAAAGTATTTTTAGTTATGCGATTGGTGCGGCTCTCTATTTATGGTTATTAATTTGGATATTCCCATCAATGGTATCAGCGAAAGGATTAAATGAATTAATAAGTGCTATGCCTGATAGTGTGAAAAAAATTGTTGGTATGGAAAGTCCGATTCAAAACGTAATGGATTTTTTAGCTGGGGAGTATTACAGTCTATTGTTTATTATCATTTTAACAATTTTTTGCGTAACAGTTGCGACACATTTAATTGCGCGTCATGTAGATAAAGGAGCGATGGCATACTTGCTAGCAACGCCTGTATCCAGAGTGAAAATTGCTATTACGCAAGCTACTGTTCTCATATTGGGGCTACTTATCATTGTAATTGTCACGTATGTAGCAGGTATAGTAGGAGCAGAATGGTTTTTAAAAGATAATAATTTAAATAAAGAATTATTTTTGAAGATTAATGTAGTCGGAGGGCTCATATTTTTAGTCGTTAGTGCATATTCATTTTTCTTTTCTTGTATATGTAATGATGAAAGAAAGGCACTTAGTTATTCAGCAAGTTTAACTATATTATTTTTCGTACTAGATATGGTAGGGAAATTAAGTGATAAGTTAGAGTGGATGAAAAGCCTATCTTTATTTACGCTGTTTCGTCCGAAAGAAATTGCTGAAGGAACATATAATATATGGCCGGTAAGTTTAGGTTTAACCGTTGGGGCAGTTTGCATCTTTTTGTTAGCAATAGTTATGTTTAGAAAGAGAGATTTACCGTTATAAAGTAGCAAGTCCACTGTGAAAGTGGACTTTTTTGTTTGTAAATTTGAACCGATATGTTCATTGTGTGCCACCATAAAAAGGATATTTATCTTTTTATTTACAAAAATATTCGAAAAAATGAACCTTTTTATAGGCTACGCAGTCTAATACGTGTAAAGTTAAATTTGAAGTGAGGATGAAACAGGAGGAGCAATTGTGAAAGTAATCCCTTTATATAAAATGATTGTAAAAGAAGAAACGGATGTTTCCTTAGCGAAAAAAGGTGATCATGAAGCCTTTATGGCGCTTATACATACGGAGAAAGTGAAGATGTATCGCATTGCAAAGGCGATGTTACATGATGAGACAAACATAGAGGATGCGATACAGACAACAATTTTAAAAGCTTATGAAAATATAAAAAAACTAAAAAAAGAAGCGTTTTTTCAAACTTGGTTAATTCGAATTTTAATAAATGAGTGTAACAATATAATTAAGTCATATAAAAAACTAATTATAATCGAGGATCATGATAGTAGTATGGTAGCGTTCGACCGATATAAAGATATTGATCTTTGTAATGCCATTCAGTCTTTAACGGAAGAATTAAGAGCTGTAACTGTACTTTATTATTATGAAGATATGAATCAAGAGAGTATTGCGTCCCTTTTAGAAATTCCAAAAGGGACGGTTAAGTCAAGGTTGTCACGTGCAAGGGAACTATTAGAAGAGCGATTAAAGATGGAATAGGGGGTGTATAGAATGGATAGTGAAAAATCATTTGATGAGAAATTAAAAAAGAGAATAAAAGATGAAAATGTTATTTTACCGCCAAAGTTAAATGGAAAGATTAATGATACACTGCATAATCTTCCAGTAAAAAAGAAGAGTTACAGAGTTCATATGATGGTAATTAGTGCCGCGGTTCTAGCGCTTTCTATTGTTTCTATGTCTGAATTTTCTATACAAAGCTTTGCACAAAATGGTGGAGTATTTGAATATGTGAAGAAAAAGGCGTTTTCTGATTATGAAAATGAAGAAGAAATAAAATTGAATGTAAATTATCCAGATAAGGAAAAAATTCATATAAAGATGTTGGATTCAATTGATCATTTTAAAAATATTTCAGGACAATTTGAGGAATATTCTAGCTCTACAAGAATGGCTACAACATACAAGTATGCGATTGATACGGAGAAACAAAGAGGCATTGCATCTCAAGAAGATAAACGATTGAAAAAAAGAACGATTATATATAACGAGGGTAGAAAAAAAGAGTTTGATGATGAGAACTATACATATAAAGAGTCAAAATGGAGCCCAGAGGAAAGAAATAATGAACTATTAAAACTAAATCCTACGGAAAGATTGTTGAGAAAATCAGGTGAGAGGAAACGGTATGATGGCGAATATGTGGGATTGGCTAAGCATAGTATTCAATCAGAATTCGCAGATTTGTTAATTCGATATAAAGATTGGAATTATAAAGAAACGAAATATCTAGGACTCGATTGTTACAAAATTGAAGGGGTAATTAATATAGAGATGCCTATTAGCGCCTCTGAAGATGTAAGAGGGAAATTTGAAATGGTTGTGGAGAAAAACACAGGGGTTATGTTAAAGTTTCTTAGTTTTCATGAAGGTATGATTCAATATTCAGTTACTACCGAATGGATACAAATAGATAAAGGGCTGAAAGAAAGTATGTTTCAAAAGGATAGCACGAAATATGAAAAAATGAAAAATATATTGGATGAATAGAAACAGGAGGAGAATAAATGGGGAATCATTCGTCTTCAAGAGAAGAGAAAAATAAGCGGAAATATAAAAAGACAACGATAATAAGTTTACTACTAGGAGTATTACTATTTGGCGGGGGTGGATATGGCACCTATGTATATATGAAAACTTCTAATCTTGTACAAAAATCTAATTTGAATTTAGCGCGTGGTGAAAAATCAAATTTACGTGAGAAAGCAGTAAAACCAATTGCAAACAATGTTTCACTTTTAATTATGGGCATTGATGAAAATCAAGAACGTCAAAAGGAGTATAGTGGTGCATTTCATACAGATGCGTTATTGCTGGCAACTTTTAATAAAGATGATAAGACAGTGAAATTAACAAGTATACCACGTGATACGTATACATATGTCCCGATTGAAAAGAAAAAGGATAAAATAACGCATGCATATGGAAGAGGGCTTGTTAAAAATGGTAAAGATGGAGGGCCACAAGCATCTGTTGAAGCAGTAGAAAAATTGTTACAAGTCCCCGTTGATTATTTTGTGAAGTTTAATTTTAGCTCATTTATTAAAATTGTTGATGGATTAGATGGTATTGAAATAGATGTCCCAGTTGAATTTACAGAACAAAATAGTAAAGATGAACCTGATGCGATTCATTTGAAAAAAGGACTACAAAAATTAACAGGAGAAGAAGCACTTGCGCTGGCAAGAACGCGTCATATTGACAGTGATGCAATGAGAGGGCAACGTCAACAACTTGTTATTGAAGCGATGTTAAATAAATTAAAAAGCGCGGGTTCGATTACAAAACTAGAGAAAATGGTTGAGGCGGTTGATGGTGATTTTAAAACAAATTTAGCCATGGATGATATTTTATCTTTTTATAAATATGGTTTAAATGGTTCAGTTGAAAAGACTCAATTAGCTGGTGATGATCTTTATTTACCTAATGGCCCAAATGGACAACGTGTCTATTACTATAATCCTAATAAAAAAGACCTACAAAGTTTGAGTGATACTCTTAGAACACATCTAGGATTAAGTGCGAAGCAGATTGAGGAGAATTAAAGCAGACGAAATGTCTGCTTTTTTATTAGCATCTACTCTATCTGCAATGAATGTTATCTCATTAGAAGGGTTAGCGCTACTACTTGGGGGAGATCGTTTCATGTCAGAAGCACGTGCTATCGTTAATTTAATTGGTAACGGTATTGCGACTGTAGTTGTTGCAAAAAGTGAAAATGAGTTTGATGATGAGAAGTATAAGAGAGTGGTAGAGGAAATGAAAAGAGAAAAAATTGCCGGGTAAAAAAGTCAGTTTAGCTGACTTTTTTATTTTTGTAGAAAAGATGTTTTTAGATATATGCATTATTTATTAGCAATAATTAACAAGTATTCAAGCGGTAAATGAGATGAAAGTGATTAAATCAATGAATGTGTATAAAGGAGAAATAAGGTTTGAACAACTTATGGCATTTTTATGAATATTACTGTAAAAAAATAATTTTTTAAAAATTTTCAATAATAATACTTTACAAAAATTAAAAAATTAGTAGAATAAGAATTAGTAAGAATCGTCTGATAAATATATAAAGAAAAACAGAATTATCAGAAAATTCTTTAATAGCTATCGTTAAGAATTAGGGAGGGTACAAAATGAAAAAGAAACAAATGAAAAAACTAACAGCAGTTGTAGCACCAGTTTTAGCAATGAGCATGGCGTTAACAGCATGTTCTACATCAGGTGGAGATAAGAAGACAAGCACAAACTCTAGCTCTAGTGGAGATAGTAAATCTGAAGGAAAACTAGCAGCGAAACAAGTGCTAAATCGTACAGAAACAAATGAGATCCCAACAATGGATACTTCAAAAAATACAGATACATTAGGTTCTCAAATTTTAGGGAACACAATGGAAGGGTTATATCGATTAGATAAAGATAATAAACCAATCCCAGCTGCAGCAGAATCTAGCACAAAAAGTGAAGATGGTAAAAAATATACATTTAAACTACGTAAAGATGCAAAATGGTCAAATGGTGATCCTGTAACTGCAAAAGACTTTGCGTACGCTTGGCAACGATTATTAGATCCAAAAACAACTGCAGAATATGCGTTTATCGCATTCCCGATTAAAAATGCAGAGGCAATTAATAAAGGTGAAAAACCAGTAACTGAACTAGGAGTTAAGGCGGTAGATGACTATACATTAGAAGTTGAATTAGAACAAGCGGTACCATACTTCTTAAACTTAGTTGCGTTCCCATCGTACTACCCATTAAATGAGAAGTTTGTAAAAGAAAAAGGGGATAAATTCGGTTTAGAGTCTGATACAACAGTATATAACGGACCATTTGTTCTTACTGATTGGAAGCACGAGCAAGGCTGGAAACTAAAGAAAAATGATCAATATTGGGATAAAAAGACTGTAAAGTTAGATGAAATCAACTATAGTGTAGTAAAAGAAATAAATACAAAGGTCAACTTATTTGATACAGGTGCAATTGATTTCGCACTTCTATCAGGTGAATTCGTTGATAAATATAGAAATAACAAAGAGGAGTTTGGCACATACTCACAAGTAAGTACATACTTCTTACGTATGAACCAAAAACGTGGTGGACAAGATACACCATTAAAGAGTCAGAAATTACGTGAAGCAATCGCGCTTTCTATCGATAAGAAAAACCTAGCAAACGTTATTTTAAATGACGGATCTAAACCAGCTGACTTCTTAGTACCGAAAGGGTTAGCGACTGGACCAGACGGCAAAGACTTCCAAGAAACATTTAAAAATGGTATCAAACCAGATGCGAAAAAAGCTGCTGCTGCATGGGAAGAAGCGAAAAAAGAACTTGGTAAAGACCAAGTTACAATTGAGCTATTAAACTATGATACTGGTAATGCGAAAAAAGTAGGGGAATATGTAAAAGACCAAATTGAGAAAAATTTAAAAGGTGTAACAGTTAATATTAAACTTCAGCCATTCAAACAAAAACTAAAACTAGAAACAGAGCAAGATTATGATATATCATATGCTGGTTGGGGACCTGACTATGCTGACCCAATGACATTCTTAGATATGTTCCAGTCTAAACATTCTCATAACCAAATGAGCTTCGCTGATCCGAAGTATGATGATATGATCAAAAAAGCTGGCACTGAATTAATGGGTGACGCGAAGAAACGTTGGGAAGAGTTAGGGAAAGCTGAGAAATTACTTCTTGAGCAAGATGTAGCACTTGTACCTTTATACCAACGTGGTGATGCATATGTTCTAAAACAAAATATTAAAGGTATTGTAAAACATAATATCAGTCCGGAATATAGCTTTAAATGGGCATATGTTGCTGAAAAATAAAAGAGTTGAAAAAGCATTTCAAAGTAGCTTAGCTACCTTGAAATGCTTTTTTGTATATTGGAAATTAAAATGTAAATTTGTAGTATAGCAAAATAGAGAAGAATAAGGAGTAAAGTATGTACATATGGTAGATGGGGGATAAATCATACTAAATTACGAAGTTTAAAATCAGAATATTTAAAATAAAACTATTTACAAATGTGAAAAAAAGAGTAGAATAACATTAGTTGTAATTTTCTGAAAAATATTTAACAAGGAGTCTCTCAAGGTTGGTAATGTACATATAATTAGGGAGGGTTAAAAAATGAAGAGAAAAAAAATGAAAAAATTAACAGCAGTTGTAGTACCAGTTTTAGCGATGAGTGTTGCATTGACAGCGTGCTCTAGTTCAGGTGGAGAAAAGAAAACGACTACTACATCTAATAGTGGGAAAGAAAAAACATCTGATATTAAATATGCAGCGAAGCAAGTATTGAATCGTACGGAAAATCAAGAAATTCCGACGATGGATACTTCTAAATCTACTGATACGTTAGGGGCACAAATTTTAGGAAACACGATGGAAGGCCTATATCGTCTTGATAAAGATAATAAGCCAATTCCTGCTGCGGCAGAATCTAGTACGAAAAGTGAAGATGGTAAAAAGTATACGTTTAAACTGCGAAAAGATGCAAAATGGTCGAATGGAGATCCTGTAACAGCGAAAGATTTCGTTTTCGCATGGCAGCGCTTACTTGATAAGAATACTGCGGCAGAATATGCATTTATTGCTTACTATATTAAAAATGCAGAAGCGATTAATAAAGGTGAAAAACCTATAACTGAATTAGGAGCGAAGGCGGTAGATGATTACACGCTAGAAGTAGAATTAGAAAAACCGGTACCGTATTTCTTAAATTTATTAGCATTCCCATCATACTATCCATTAAATGAAAAATTCGTAAAAGAAAAAGGCGATAAGTACGGTTTAGAAGCAGATACAACTGTATATAACGGGCCATTTGTTATGTCTTCATGGAAACATGAACAAGGTTGGCAGCTGAAGAAAAATGATAAGTACTGGGATAAAAAGACTGTGAAATTAGAAGAAATTAATTATAGTGTTGTAAAAGAAGTAGCTACAAAAGTAAATTTATATGATACAGGATCAATTGACTTTACATTACTATCAGGAGAATTTGTAGATAAATATAAATCGAATAAAGATGAGTACGGTGAGTATGCAGAATCAAGTACATTCTTCTTACGTTTAAATCAAAAACGTAACGGACAAGATACGCCATTAAAGAGCAAAAAGCTTCGTGAAGCAATTGCATTATCAGTCGATAAAAAAGGATTGGCGAATGTAATTTTAAATAATGGATCAAAAGCAACGGATCAATTGGTTCCGAAAGGGCTTGCGACAGGACCTGATGGAAAAGATTATCAAGATACATTTAAAAATGGTCTGAAATATGATCCGAAAAAAGGTGCAGCAGCTTGGGAAGAAGCGAAAAAAGAACTTGGAAAAGATCAAGTTACAATTGAATTACTAAGCTATGATGATGGAACTGCGAAAAAGATTGCTGATTATGTTAAAGATCAAATTGAGAAAAATTTAAAAGGTGTAACGATTAATACGAAAATTCAGCCGTTCAAACAAAAATTAAAATTAGAGACTGCACAAGATTATGAAATCTCTTATGCAGGTTGGAGTCCAGATTATGCGGATCCAATGACATTTATTGATATGTTTGAATCGAAGAGCCCGTATAACCAAATGAGTTATTCAAATCCAAAATACGATGAAATGGTAGGAAAAGCAGGTAATGAATTAATGAGTGATGCGAAAAAACGCTGGGAAACGTTAGGGAAAGCTGAAAAATTATTCCTTGAAGAAGATGCAGGATTAGTTCCTTTATATCAAACAGGAAGATCGTACGTAATGAAACCGAATGTAAAAGGAATCGTGAAACATAACATCAGTCCAGAATATAGCTTTAAGTGGGCGTATGTAACTGAGGATGGCGGAAAAAAATAAAGTGAAAGCATTTCAAAAGTGGCTGAGCTGCTTTTGAAATGCTTTTTAGTATGTATAAGGGAAATATATCTCGTTAGCCTATTGAGAAACGGGTAGGGAATTAGGAAGATTCTATCGGAGGACATTAGAGAGAGTTCAGTAAGTAGTAAGACAGATGAATGATAGTAAGAGATCTCATGCTAATAAGAAAAATATAGAACGTAGTAATAGAGTGGAATAAGGGGAGGGATGTTTACATATAGTAGACGGGGGATAATTCATAAAGTAGTTAAAACAACAAGTTACTATCACAAAAAAATAAATATTTAGAAAATTTACAAAAATACTTTACAAAACTCAGAAAAATAGTAGAATATTAATTAATAAGAATTTTCTGATAACGAAAGTTAATAGAGAATTTCTAAATGTTAATATCGTACATATAATTGGGGAGGGTACAAGAAAATGAAGAGAAAAAAGATGAAAAAATTGACAGCGGTCGTAGCACCAGTTTTAGTAATGAGTATGGCATTAACAGCTTGCTCTGGATCAGGGGAAAAAGATAAGGCAAGCACAACACCAAAAAGCGGTGAAAAAGAAGGCGGAAAATTAGCAGCGAAGCAAGTGTTGAATTTAACAGAGAGCCAAGAGATTCCATCTATGGATTCTGTTAAAGCGACAGACCAAGTATCGTTTCTTGCTTTAAACAACGTAATGGAAGGTTTATATCGACTGGATAAAGATAATAAAGCAACACCAGGGGTTGCTGAATCATATAAAAAGAGTGATGATGGTAAGAAGTATACATTTACATTAAATAAAAATGCAAAATGGTCAAATGGAGAGCCTGTAACAGCGAAAGATTTCGTATTTTCTTGGAAACGTGCTGTAGATAAAAATACAGCAGCGGAATATGCATACATTATGTTCGATGTAAAAAATGCAAAAGCAATTAATGAAGGAAAAGCAGCGCTTGATACGTTAGGTGTAAAAGCTGTAGATGACTATACGTTAGAAGTAGAATTAGAAAATGCAGTTCCTTACTTTGTTGAATTAACTTCATTCGGAACATTCTATCCACAAAATGAAAAATTCGTAAATGAAAAAGGTGCAAAATTCGGTTTAGAAGCAGATACAACATTATACAACGGACCATTTACATTAACAGACTGGAAACATGAAGAAGGTTGGAAATTAAAGAAAAACGCACAGTACTGGGATAATAAAACAGTTAAGTTAGAAGAAATCAACTTTAACGTAGTAAAAGATAGCGGTACACGTGTCAACTTATATGAAAGTGGACAGATTGACCGTTCAGGATTAGTATCTGAATTTGTTGACAAATATAAATCGAATCCAGATTTCTATACACAAAAAACACCATCAACGTTCTTCTTACGTTTAAATCAAAAACGTGGTGGTCAAGATACGGTGTTAAAGAACAAAGATTTACGTTTAGCAATTGCAAAGGCGTATGATAAAAAAGGTTTAACGAATGTTATTTTAAATGACGGATCTACACCTGCAGATTACTTAGTACCAAAAGAATTTGCTAAGAGTCCGGATGGAAAAGACTTCCGTAAAGAAAATGGAGATATTTTAAAAACGGATGTGAAAAAGGCAAAAGAGCATTGGGACAAAGCGAAAAAAGAGCTTGGAAAAGATCAAGTAACAATTGAGCTGCTAAACTATGATAGCGATAATGCGAAAAAAGTAGGGGAGTTCTTAAAAGGAGAGCTTGAGAAAAACTTACCAGGCTTAACAGTGAACTTGAAAAACCAGCCGTTTAAACAAAAATTAAAATTAGAATCAGATCTAGATTATGATTTATCTTACGCTGGTTGGGGACCTGACTACTTAGATCCAATGACATTCATTGATATGTTCGTTACAGATGGACCTCATAACCAAACTGGTTACTCAAATAAGAAATATGATGAAATTGTAGAAAAAGGTAAAGGTGAGCTATTAACGAAAACGAAAGAGCGTTGGGATAGCTTACTGAAAGCTGAGAAAATGTTACTTGAAGATGCAGCAATTGCACCATTATATCAACGTGGTGATGCAATTGTTCAAAGAGCGAAAGTAAAAGGAATTGTTCACCACCCAGTTGGTGGAGATTACAGCTACAAATGGGCATATATCGGTGAGGAAAAATAAGCTGAGGGGGCGCGTGATGCGCCCTTTTTTTATGCACTTTTCATTCTTCCTTGAATATATAAAATAAAAAAGGGAGAATCCCATGGAACGAAATACTTACATCGATTTCTTAGCTTATTACGGAATAGGAAGTGCTCATCCTGGTGGTTTTACGTTAACAAAACAATTGCTAGCACAACTGCCTCTTAGACAAGGAGCGGATGTCCTTGAGATAGGTTGTGGTACGGGGAAAACAGCGGCTTACATGACAAAAGAATTCGGTTATAAAGTAACAGCGATTGAAAAGAATGAAATTATGATTCAAAAAGCGAAAGATAGATGGTTGTTTGAAAGATTGAATGTACAATTGATTCAAGGTGATGCAGAGCGATTACCTTGTTTAAATGATTCATTTGAGTTTGTGCTTGGGGAATCGATACTCGCTTTTACAGATAAAGAAAGGGTTATATCAGAGTGCTATCGTGTATTACAGAAGGATGGTAAGCTTGTTGTCATTGAAATGATTATTAATACACATATTGAGAAGAGTGAGGAAGAAAAAATTGCCCAATTATATGGCATGAAAGAATTATTAACTGAGAATGAGTGGGTACAACTATTTCAGAAAGCAAATTTCAAAAGAATTACAATTGCTGGCGGTGGTACAATTGCAGAAACGATATCTAGCTATATAGAAGAGCCGGAATGGAATGTATCAACATATATTCCGAATGAGTTATATGAGGCATGGGTACAACATGAAAACGTACGACGTATGTACCAACATGTTTTAGGACACCGTATATTTATATGTGAAAAGTAGAGAAAAAGAGTTGGCTAAAGGTAGTCAACTCTTTACTATGTTAAATGAAAAATAATGCAGCTAAAGTAATTCCGAAGATGAAACCAAATCCAAGTTCAACGCCCCAGCCACAACCGCCACCCCAGCCGCCGCCACCACAATTACCGCAACCACGACCGCCACATCCACAGCTACTGAATCCACCACCGCAACCGAATCCGCAACTATCACATCTGCTAATGCCGCCGCAAAGATCACAACCACCGTTTGTATATGCATCATAGTATCCGAATCCTGTATCAAAAGATGAGCGCTGTTGCATTGGTTCGATCCATACAGATTCATTTGTCACATCGATTATTTTGCCTAAGTGAATGCGACCATCACGATCTTCAATTCGAACAACTTTACCGAAATAACGTCGGCACGTATCATAACATCTTTGTCTATGCATGTTCTGTCCTCCTTCCCCCTTACAGTAATACGATATGTAAGGGGGACAAGTGCGGCTTGTACGAATGACCTACCTATCATAATTGTTATATGAAAGGGGAAATATAAAGAAAGGATATAGTAAGGAGGGAAAGGCAATGAAATCTACAGATCAGTTTCAAGCATACGAAGTACCGTGGAAAGAATTTATAGAAGCATTGCGAGATGAAATGAAGAAAAAAGTAGGAGCGGATATTATTGATACAGTAGTTTGCAATTTAGAAGATGGATTTGAAGTGTATACATATATACAGGGGGATTTAGAGTTTGAATATAAAGAAGCGCTTGAAAGAAAATACGGAAGTGATGCTAAGACTCCTAATTTGTTAACGATTATGCTATTAGCCAGCATTTATAATACGAGTGAAGCGAATATACGCTTACATGCAGATAACAAAGATAATCCAATTGTTGAAGTATATGTGAAGCAATGAAACACGCTGTGAAAGGCGTGTTTTTTATTTATTCCGCTATTTTTGGGCAGTAAAACTCCTACCAAAAAATTTGGCTGGAGCAAAAAAGTTAGGGGGAGCCAGACTGTCCGTAAACGCCCCACTGATCAAAGTTTTACTTTATATGATAAAGTATTAGAAAATTAGGCATCTTAATTTAACGGTTACAGATGTAGTAGCTACTAGAGAATTTTTAGAAAAATATTTTGGATTAATTTGAAGTGGAACGAGGGGAAATGGCTTTGCAGTTATGCGTGATAAGGATGGGTTTATACTAAATTTAATGAAAGGGAAAGAAGTTCAGTATCCTAAAACATTTCATGTAGGATTTCCGCAAGAAAATGAGGAACTAATAAATAAAATGAATCAAAGATTGAAGGAAGATGGATTTTTGGTTGAACCTCCTAAACATGCACATGCGTATACGTTTTATGTTGAAGCGCCTGGTGGATTTACAATTGAAGTAATGTGCTAATTAAAAAATCAAACTTTTTGTTGTGTGTTTTTAATATGAAAAGTAGGAAAAGTCTGTTTTAAGTATGAAGCTTAGACAGGCTTTTTTGCCTATATAATTGGATAGAAAATGCTATAAAGAATATTACCAAGTGTATATATATGTTTACATAATAAAGTTATGGTGGGTTAGTTGTCCTAAAATACAAGTCATATATCTTGTTTCCTCTCATAAATTTAAACATAGGAATTTGTCTACAAAGGTGGCGAAGCCTCATCATGAAAATTCGAATTTGTGCCACATTCATGTTGTTTCTATTTATATGGTTACATCCGTTTTGGACTTTTGCAAAAGGAGAGGAGGCAAAGGAAAGGGTCGTTTCACTTGTATATGATGATTCGGGCAGCATGAGAAATAACGATCGCTGGAAATATGCCAATTACGCTTTGCAAAGTTTAGTTGCGCTATTAGATGAAAAAGATACATTTTCTTATGTTCCAATGAGCAAGCCGAATAATCCGTTAAACATTTCGTTAACGAAGGATAAAAGGCAAACAGAAATTGAAGGAATTGGAGCGTGGAAAACGTATTTAAATACTCCTTTTAGCGCAGTAGAGACGGCGATGCAATCTATAAAAAAGGAAGCAGATATAGATGGAAAACGTGAATTTTGGCTTATTGTATTAACTGACGGGGCATTTAATGATCTAGAAAAAGATAAAGTTGGCGGAAAAGAACAAATTACAAAGAAACTAACAGACTTTAAGAAAGAAATGGATGTAAAAAAGATATCTTTACATCCTATCTTAATTACGATGGAAGAGGATTTAGGGCAGCAAGAAAAAGAACAATTAAATACGTTTAAAGAAATATGGAAGAAAGAGATAAACGGAGTTACAATGCCGTCAAGCGGAGAGGATGGTATTGTAAAAAGTGTAAATCAAGTGGCAGCATTAGTTGCGAATCGTGATCCATTCTCCTCCGTTGAATCGATTGTAAAAACGAAAGTAGTAGGAAAGAAAGTAGAGATTACAACGCCGTTCCCATTAAAGCGTATGACACTTGTACGACAATCGCCTTCGCTGTCTAATTATCAGGTCACACAAATTTCGAAACCATTACAGTTACAGTCTTCTTTTTCCATACATGCACCCGGAGAAGCGAAATTATTCGGAAATATAGTTCATATAAGCACGGAAAATCAGGAAGTCATTAAACCAGGAACATATACGATAGAAGTGGATCGGGATATTGAGAAAGAAGGATTGCAAGTACTTGTTGAACCAGCGCTTAACTATACGGTTTCTACTTATGACAAAGATGATAATAGTCAAAAAAATGTTGAACAAATGTACGAAGGTGTTACTGCTGTTATTGAAGCAAAGCCTACTGAGTTACCAATTCAGTCTTCTTACTTTCAAGCAGAAGTAGAAATAGACGGAAAACAATATCCGATGAAGTGGAACGATAAGAGGCATGTGTTTTATTACGAAACGAAGATTGGTAAAGGGTTAGTACGTGGAAAAGTTCATATGAATATAAAGGGATTTTACAGACAGACGAAAGAATTCAAAATTGAAACAACAGAAAAGCCAAAATTATCACTTCAAACTGTTACGAAAGATTATGAAGAAAAAGTAACGAATTTAGAGAATAGTAAACCGTTTATTTTACAACCAAAGTTAGATGGTAAGCCGATGACAGAAGGGGCTGTAAAGAAACTATTAAAATCTACTGGTGTCACATCTAAACAATCAATCAACTATGAAATAAAACAACGTGGTAATCAAATTTACGTTTATCCTCGTCCTTATTACTCCGACACATTCAATTTCACAGATACTGGCACCGTCGAAGCTACCATCGTTATACAAGATGCGAAATTACAAGAAGTAAAGAAGCAAATATCACTCCATATTCAAAGTGCGCCGTTTTATGAAAAGTATGCGCTTATTTTTAAGTTTGTCATTCCTATCACTTTATTGCTGCTAGTAGTAGGCATAATCGTTTTAGGATGGATTGTTCGTCCAAGATTTCACCGGAAAGCACTATTGTATTACGAATGGGATCAAGAAGTAGCGAAAGATTGGTTATATCAATCTGAACCAGAATTACTTCGAAATAAATGGTGGAAACATTATTTTGGTATCCCATTTCGAGCAGAAAGAAAAACTGTGCAATCCGTTACGTTTATAGCGAAGAAAGGTTCGAAATCTGTCTTTGTAGCGAAAGAGTCACAAGTAGTAGGAATGATTATTGATGGGATGTTTATAACAGAGGAAGAAGTAGGAATGGAGCATAAGACACTATATCCAAATGAACTTTTATTAATTGATAGAGGATATGGTAAGGAGATTTACAAATATGAATGTGAATAGTAGGTAGGGATAAGAGGGGAGTCTTAGCTTTCTTTCCCTTTCTTTTTAAACAAGCAAGAATAGGAAGGTGGTTCACATGACATTACAAGTTCCAACGATATTAATTGGATTAGGTGGAATCGGTAGTACTGTGACGCATCAAATATATGAAAAACTGCCTGAAGAGCGCCGAAAAAAGGTAGCGATGCACGTATTTGATACAGATGTGAATACATTGAGTAAATTTGATCATATTCGAAAGTTTAAGACACAAACGAGTTCAAGTAAAACGCCTAGAGAGTATATTGCAGGAGATCCAACGATTCCAGAGTGGTTTCCAATGGATCCAACTATACTTGATAAACCATTAACAGAAGGAGCAGGACAGTTACGCGTCATTTCACGTTTGGCGTTACGTGCTGCGATGAAAGAAGATAAATTGACGTCCTTTTGGCAAGAAATTGAGAAGATTTTTCCGGTTACAAGTGATCAAACGGAATATGGTGTGCGAGTTATTATTGTAACATCACTAGCAGGCGGAACAGGTTCGGGGATGTTTCTGCAAATTGCATTATATTTACGTGAAATGCTTCGGAAAAAACTGCAGCATCATAACATTTTAATACGCGGTGCATTTTTAATGCCTGATGTGTTAGTGAAGACGAGAACGGTTAGTGCGAAAGAATTTGAAACGGTGCAAGCAAATGGTTATGCGTCTTTAAAAGAATTGCATGCCATTACGCTCGGTTCAACTGGAGAATTATCAAAACGCGGTGGTGTAACGATTGAATTAGAATACCGTCCGGATCAAGTAGATGAGGATGGAAGAACGAATCATACGATTAAACAACATCATTTACCGTACAATTATTGTTTCTTATACGATTACGAAAACTTACATGGACACCATTTACACAATTTATCGGATTATATGGAGCAGATGGCAAATACGATTTATTTACAGTTATTTAGTCCGATGTCCACAAGTCATTTTGCACAGGAAGATAATCAAATTCAGCAATTGGCAGAATCAAGCGGGAAAGGACGATATTGCGGGGCAGGAACAGCAAAGCTCATTTATCCATATGAACATGTGTTAAAATATTGTGCTTTAAAATGGGCTGTGCAAGGTTTAGACGAATCGTGGCTTCATTTGGATCAACTCTTTCAAGAAAAGAAGCAAAGGTACGACCAAGATGTAAAACGTGGTATGCAGCGTGAAAAGCCAGAGCGTGGCAAAAGTTATTTAGAGGATTTAGAACATCTTGCTACCCGTCCAGAACAAGCCCATATTTTCTATAGACAAATGTACAATGAAACGCGTGAAGGAGCAGAGGGCGGTAAGCTCGGAGTTGCGAAATCTAAACTGTTTTTAGAAGCTGTAGAAAGCTATGTACAGCGCACAGTGCAAAAAGATGAGGAATTAAATCGTTTGCAGCACGAGTGTAAAATTTCAGCTGCGAAACTAAAAATGATGGAACAAATGAAAGGAGAAGTAGCGAGAGTAGATCATGCGGTTCGTTTATATGCGTATGCGATTCCGAGCCGTGTACATGAACATGTAACGACACTTTTATATGACATGATTGAATCAGACCGTTTTTCACCAAGTGGGTCTGAAGGACAGTCCTATCAATTAAATACATGGTTTTTAAAGAAAACAGACCCTGTTCATCCAGTAGCAGCGCGTTTTATGTTATATGAAATTCGAAAGCAGTTAGTAGAAAAAATGAATCGACTACATGAAAATAATGAACAGAAGCGTAATGTAATTCAAAATTATGATAAAAAATTTAATGTAGGTAATATAGATGGAACGGTAACTGCTGTACGCCGCGTTGAAATCGCTCAGCAACAAGGTTGGTTTGGAAAAATGGTGAATAATCAACAACGTTTATTTAAAAAAGAATTTGAAGATATCGTAACGCAATATGTACACAAATTAAATGAGTACAGAAAAGAAATGCTGTTAGAACTCGTTTATCAATCGTTATATCAAGCAGTTAATAAAATGATTCAATATTGGGAAAGGTTTTTTGATAATTTACATGAAACACGTGAAAATTTATTGTTTGAAATTCAAAAAAGAAGTAAGGAGTTTGAAGGGAAAACAAACCCAACGAATGTATACGTATTAGCGGAAGAGAAGTTGCAAGAAAAAATATGGCAAGATATGCAGCAACATTTAAATTTAGGTGTATTGCCGAAAGATATATCAGCAGAAATTTATATGAGTTTGTATGGGGAATATTGTCGGGATGCGAAAACGGAAGAGATTCAATCGAAAAAGGTAGAAGATTTTTATCGTGAACATATATTGAGCTATTGTTATGATGAATTACAAGTACGTTATCGTGATAAATTAGAACTTAATATTATAGAGGCATTGCGAAAAGAAGCGGATTATAAGAAGCGTGATCGTGATGAATACGTTCGTGAAAAAATTGAAGATCTGTTCCATTTAGCTAGTCCATTCGTGCCGAAAGTTTCTCACCATAGGGAATTACAATATTGGGGTATACATCCAACTTTAAAGAAAGAACTGCAAGAAGAATTAATTCAAGAAATGTTTAAAGAAAAAGATACAGTACATGAAGCTTTTTCACCATTTGAATTGATCTGTTACCGGGCACATTACGGTTTATCATTGCAAGATTTTCCTAAATTATCATCAGGACACATTGCGAACGGTTTTATGAATGATAAAGGTGACTACTTCCAATCATATTATCGCCGTGTGAACAAATTAAATAGTAAAAAATCTAGTTTAACGCCGCATTTAGATAAGTATTGGCACTTACCAGCCTTTATGCCCGACTTGAATGCGACTCAAACGAAGTTAGACTACGATAAATGTAATCGTGCCCTTCTATATGCGTATATGTATCGCTGGATTAGTTTAGTTGCTGTTGATGGGCAGTTTGTGTATCAATATAACGGCGTTGGACGTAGCTTCTTAATTCAGTCGATGGGGAAAAATATTTCAAGTGAAAGTTATAAATTACACAGAGCATTACTTCATAATCCGTTTATTTATGAAAACATCTTGTCCAGATTTGAAGAAGAGCAAGAAAAGGCAATGATTCAAGGTGGACATTTATATACACATCCGTTCGTATTAGGAGCTCAAGATGTAAGATGGCTTAGAAAAGAACATGTTCACAATCTTTTAGATATGATTTTAATGTATGACCGTGAGGCGAAGTATGATCCGACGTTAGAAGAAACGTCAGATGAATTATTAAGATTATTCCTTGATGAAATCGAACTATACTTCCAAAACTATTACGGTACAGGTGCAGATATGGTTGCGAAGAAAGAGAAAGAAATGTTTATTAAACAATTGTGGGATCGTTCGTATGCGAAAGGGTATGTGGATCCAAATAGCGCTCCTTATAAAAAGTGGCAAAATTTATTAAGTGTTCAAGATGAAGAAGAAACGCCAAAAACGAATGTATAATGAATGAAAAGGGAATCCTTAAAAGTGGCAATACAACTTTAGAAAAGAGGGATTCTGATGCCGTTTTTAGGAAGTGTATATCAAATATTTGGATTGTATCCAGAACTTTATTATGGAATGATTTCAGCTGAGATAGAAGAAGAAGCTCAGAAAGAGAATCTTGAAAATAGTAGTGCAGAAGCTGAAATGAAAGAATAAAAAAAGTGCAGATGAAAATCTGCACTTTTTTATTCGCTTAAAAAGGTTGCATAACTTCAAATGAATTATTATTTAAAGATAGTATTTTGATTGAAGGTATGATGATTTCATTTGAATTCTATGTAATGAAAATTGTATGAAAATCAGTGAGGGAAAATGAATATGAACATGAAAACAGAAAAAAACAATGTTTTCGAGAAAATAATTATGTTTAAAAATAACATTTGATACATAATTAACCGTCTTTGTTTAATTAATTATATTGTTGACAATATAATTAATTGTATGATAAATTCAATCAGCATTCTTAGAGATGTATTTTCGCAATAATTATTTTTAAAATTTACTATGAGTTAAAAAGATTGATTTTTCTGTTTTTAAGTTTGCTAAGTCTATAAGAGAAAAGGAGTAAATTGTGTATAATTTTATTTTCTAAACAGAACAGTAATAAAGATTGTAATTAGTAAGAGATAAACTTGAAAAAGAGGTTTCAATGAATGAGTCTTTTAATAAAGAAAACAATGGATGAAGAAAAGAAAAAAGTATTGAATCAAACTTTAGGAGCGATTGATTTAACTCTTTTAGGAATTGGAGCGATTATTGGTACAGGGATTTTTGTATTAACTGGTATCGTAGCGGCGAAACATGCTGGTCCAGCGATTGTATTATCATTTATATTAGCGGCCATTGTATGTGCATGTGTAGCTTTCTGTTATGCTGAATTTGCATCTGCAGTCCCAGTTTCAGGAAGTGTATATTCGTATACATATATGACATTAGGTGAGATTTTTGCATTTATAGTTGGTTGGTGTGTGATGTTGGAGTACTTATTAGCAACTTCTGCGGTGGCAGCAGGATGGTCAGCTTATTTTCAGTCATTGCTACTAGGGTTTAATATTCACATCCCTACAATCTTTGCATCAGCACCTGGCATGGGGAAGGGTGGAATTATTGATTTACCAGCAGTTCTGATTATTTTAGTTGTAACATTTTTATTAAGTCGTGGTGTAAAAGAAAGTGCCCGAATTAATAATATAATGGTTATTATTAAACTGGCTGTTATTGTAGGATTTATTATTGTAGGGACACAATATGTAAAACCAGAAAATTGGCAACCATTTCTACCGTTTGGTTTTCACGGTGTGGTAGGAGGAGCAGCCACTGTATTCTTTGCTTTTTTAGGATTTGATGCAGTTGCAACAGCTGCAGAGGAAGTGAAGCGTCCACAGCGTAACGTACCGATTGGGCTACTTGTTTCTTTATTCATTTGTACCGTTCTATATGTAGGAGTTTCATTCGTGTTGACTGGAATGGTTCCGTTTACGGAATTGAATGTTGCTGATCCAGTTGCATATGCGTTGCGCACTGTAGGAGAAGATAGAATTGCTGGCTTGTTATCGGTGGGGGCAATAGCGGGGCTAACGACAGTTCTGTTAGTAGCTATGTTTGCATTTGTTCGTGTATCTTACTCGATGAGTCGAGATGGGTTGTTACCAAACAGACTTTCCAGTGTTCATAAACGTTTACAAACGCCATTTTTTAATACATGGGTTACAGGTATACTAGCAGCTTTATTAGCGGGATTAGTGGATTTGAACTTATTGGCTAATTTAGTGAATATGGGAACGATAACAGCATTTGTTTTTGTATCTATAGCTGTCATTGTACTAAGAAAGACACATCCTAATATGAAAAGACCATTCCGTGCTCCCCTAGTACCTTTTTTACCTATCGTTTCAATAGTAAGTTGTATATATTTAGCTTTGAACCTTTCTAAGCTTACTTTAATTAGTTTTGTGGCATGGATTATAATCGGTGTTTTTATATATTTTATATACGCAAAAAAACATAGTAATGTTAGAAACGGAAATAGAGTATAGTCTGTTGAAATAATACTTGTCATGTAAATGAAAACACGCTATCTGTTCTTTATACTTATAAGAACAGATAGCGTGTTTTTTATTTAATAATCCCACTTTCTAAAATTTTGATAGTCGGTGTTACTTTTGCGCTAGCTTTGGAAAAGGAATTAGGCCAATCGTCTTCAACCTTCTTCCATTCTTTATATTGAAAAGCCCTCGCATAATCACCAAATCCGAATGGATCCAGTTGCTGTTTTTGAATTTTGTGAATTAATTCGTTTAAATCTTTGTTTAGTTGTTTTGCGATAAATGAAGTTAATTTCTTTTTATCTTTATCTAAATCCATATTGAATGTAATCTCAGATATAGCAATTTTTAAATTCATTTTAATATTAAATTTGAAACGGTTATCGCTATAGCCTGAACGAATGTTACGATTCATGCTAAGAACATTTATAGTTACGAAATCGTTGCCTTCTGTATCTTTTAAATTACTATTACTTTCAACTCGAGTAGAAGGGATCTTCATTGTAAGAGAAACTGGTGTATTAGCCTTCTTTTGTAATAGAAGAAGAAGTGCGCTTTCATAACGATTTCACTGCAGCCTGTCCAATTACAATTCCTCCTACGACGCCGATCGTTTGTCCAACGGGACCCGGAAGCCGAACCGCAGCTTCACGGAGCATTTCAAGTACTAATTCCATCAAAAGTGCTTCTAATATAGGTGGAAAAGGAATTTTAGCACGAGACTCGCCGATTGTTAACAATAATTTAAGCGGAATCACTTCATAATGAAAGGAAATCATAGCAATATAAAGAGCAGGAGCAAAAATTGCAATAAATAACCCTGTGAAACGAAGGAGACGTATAAAAGATGGAATCATTGGCCTGAAGCTGTAATCATCTATTGTTTGAAAAAAAGCTGAAAAGGTCATAGGTCCAATTAATACGCCGGGTGAGCGATCTACAACAACAGCGATTCGCCCATTCAAAATGTGATGGGCCGTCGTATCAGGACGTTCGGTTATTGATAATTGTGGAAAGAGCGTGTATGAATTATCTTCAACAAAACCTTCTAATTCACCGGTAGTAAGAATAGCATCCACTTTTATTGATTCAATGCGGCATGTCATTTCTTGTATGACATCTTCGTTTGCGATGTCTGCTAGGTAAAGTAAAAAAACTTTAGAACTTGCTCGCTCGCCAACGGTGAATTCCTTCACCTTTAATTCGCGATTTGGGATATATCGGCGAATAAGAGCGAAACTGTCGCTCGCTACTTCATTAAATCCTTCATGTGAGCTTTTTATTGATGTCTCTGTTGTAGGTTCTTCAATGCTTCTTTTTGGTGCCGCTTGCGTATCTAGTTCTAAAGCTGATAGTTGCCCATCTATAAATAAAATACTTTTACCATGTAAAAGGGATTGTTCAATGTCTGTCCACTTCTGAACCTTTTTTATATTTCCGATAGAAACGGAAGATTCCCAAAAATCGTCCTCATTCCACTCTTTAAATAAAAGAGGACGAAGAATATCTACATTAATAACAGTTTTATCTACAAGTCCTTCCATATATATAAGAGCAACCTCTTGGCCGTTTTTTAACGGAAAAGTACGTGTAATTAATTCTGGAATACCACTAAATAACTTGGACAAGTGTTTTAAATTAAGTGGAAGAGAAGAAGAAATAGGCTTATGTAATGTATGATCAGCTTGCTCTTGTGCAGAAAAAGATTTTTCACCGCGTATCCATTTGTTAAAAGACCCCATTTGTTCACTTTCTCCTTGTTATGTTTTATCAAGGATTAACGGGCTGCCCGTAAAAGCCCGATTGGTTAAGGCTGATTAAAGTTTCACTTTATATGGGTTATTATGGATAGTTGCATGCAGACATATGCGTAGTTTAAATTACATATTGTATATTTTTAACTTTAACGCTATAATAATAGTGTTAAAGATGGAATCGTGATATGACCTGTTATGAATCTATCGTTTTATTTATGAATAAATGGATTGGTATTTTAGCAAGATGTGCTAATACACTACTCCACCATGATGATAACGTGCCCAAAATGTGGTGCGTATATTTTCGTGGTGGAGTTTTTTTATTCTCAAAAAGGGGGAAAGACCATGAATGACAACATGGCTCATATTACAATTGACGGAAAAAAGTATACAGCGGAGCCCGGTTCAACGATATTAGGCATCATTAATGACAACGGGATTGAACATCCGCAAATTTGTTATGTACCAGAAGTAGACCCTATTCAAACGTGTGACACTTGTATTGTAGAAGTTGATGGAAAGTTGATGAGATCTTGTTCGACAGTGGCGACGGAAGGTATGGACATTGAACTCGGTTCTGGTCGTGCGAAAGAAGCACAAACAGAGGCGATGGATCGATTATTAGAAAACCATTTATTATATTGTACGGTATGTGACAACAATAATGGGAACTGTAAACTGCATAATACTGCAGAATTAATGGAGATTGAACATCAAAAATATCCTTACGAACCAAAAATAGATGTAAGTGAAGTTGATATGACTCATCCGTTTTATCGCTACGACCCTAATCAATGTATCGCATGTGGTCAATGTGTAGAGGTGTGCCAAAACTTACAAGTAAATGAAACGATATCTATCGACTGGGAAGCCGAGCGTCCTCGTGTTATTTGGGATAATGGTGTAGATATCAATGATTCTTCATGCGTGAGCTGTGGGCAATGTGTAACGATTTGTCCTTGTAATGCTTTAATGGAGAAATCAATGCTTGGTGAAGCTGGATTTATGACGGGATTAAAGCCGGATATTCTTGAACCGATGGTAGATTTAATTAAAGAAGTTGAGCCTGGATATAGCGGTATTTTTGCGGTATCAGAAGTGGAAGCGGCCATGCGTGAGACTCGTACGAAGAAAACGAAAACAGTATGTACATTTTGCGGTGTCGGTTGTTCATTTGAAGTGTGGACGAAAGGGCGTAAAATCCTTAAAGTACAACCATCTTCAGATGCGCCAGTTAACGCAATTTCAACTTGTGTAAAAGGGAAATTTGGTTGGGACTTCGTAAATTCTAAAGAACGAATTACGAAACCATTAATTCGTAAAAATGGAACGTTTGTTGAATCTACATGGGAAGAAGCACTGAATGTAGTTGCAAATAAATTAGGCGCTATTAAAGAAGAGTACGGCAAAGGTTCTATCGGATTTATCTCTTCCTCTAAAATTACGAATGAAGACAATTATGCCATTCAAAAATTAGCTCGGCAAGTATTTGGAACGAATAATATTGATAATTGCTCACGTTATTGCCAATCACCAGCAACGGATGGTTTATTCCGTACAATTGGTATGGGCGGTGATGCAGGAACGATTAAAGATATTGCGCAATCTGGTCTTGTTATTATTGTAGGATGTAATCCGACAGAAGGTCATCCTGTTTTAGCTACACGTATTAAACGGGCACATAAATTACACGGACAAAAGTTAATTGTAGCGGATCTTCGTAAAACAGAAATGGCAGAGCGATCAGATGTCTTTATTAGTCCAAAACAAGGAACAGACCAAGTATGGTTAATGGCTGTTGCGAAATATATGATTGATCAAGGTTGGCATGATCAGGAGTTTATTAATGAAAATGTAAACTTCTTTGAAGATTTTAAAGAGAGCTTAAAAGAATATACACTTGAATATGCAGAAGAAGTAACAGGTATTTCAACAGAAACACTTATCCAAATGGCTGAAATGATTCGTGATGCAGATGGTACATGTATCCTTTGGGGTATGGGGGTAACGCAAAATACAGGTGGTTCTGATACTTCCGCTGCAATTTCAAACTTACTTCTTGCAACAGGGAATTATCGTCGTTCAGGTGCAGGTGCCTACCCACTTCGAGGTCATAATAACGTACAAGGTGCTTGTGATATGGGAACTTTACCAGGATGGCTTCCTGGATATCAGCACGTTACGAACGATATGGAACGTACGAAATTTGAAATGGCTTACGGAGTGGAAATTGATAGTGAACCAGGTCTTAATAATATTGAAATGCTTCACGCAATTGAAGAAGGAAAGATGAAAGCTATGTATCTTGTCGGAGAGGATATGGCTCTTGTAGACTCGAATGCAAATCATGTACATGAAGTGTTATCAAGCCTTGATTTCTTCGTTGTACAAGATGTTTTCCTTTCTAAAACTGCTCAATACGCAGATGTTGTATTACCGGCAGCACCATCTCTTGAGAAAGAAGGTACTTTCACAAATACAGAGAGACGTGTGCAAAGATTGTATCAAGTTCTTCCTACGCTTGGTGATGCGAAGCCAGACTGGTGGATCGTGCAGGAGATTGCGAATAAATTAGGTGCAAACTGGAATTATAGTCACCCAAGTGAAATTTTTGCTGAAATGGCAAGCTTATCACCGCTATTCTCACAAGCAAACTATGAAGTACTTGAAGGATGGAATAGTTTCCATTGGGGAAGTTTTGATGGAACGAATACACCGCTACTTTTCCAAGATGGATTTAATTTCCCAGATAAAAAAGCGCGTTTTGCGATTGCTGACTGGGTACGTCCAGCTGAATTCCCAGCGGAGTTCGACCTTCACATTAACAACGGTCGTATGTTAGAACATTTCCATGAAGGAAATATGACAAATAAATCAACAGGTATTCAAACGAAAGTACCTGGCGTTTTTGTTGAAGTTTCTCCAGAACTTGCAAAAGAACGTGGCGTGAAAACAGGTTCATTAGTGCGCCTTGTTTCTCCTTTTGGAGCACTAAAATTACGGGCACTTGTAACGGATCGTGTAAAAGCGAATGAGTTATATGTACCGATGAACTCTACAGATAATGAATCGGCAATTAATTTCTTAACAGGCCCTGCTGTTGACGTACGTACGAATACACCTGCTTATAAACAGACGAAAGTGCGCATGGAAGTGTTAGAAGTTAATGGCGAAAATCCGATGCCAAAAGCGAACCCGCGTAATAAAAAACGTCATCCTCAAGCTGGTATTGAGGTAGATCGTAAGTGGGCACGTCCAGGGTATGTACATTTAACGGATAAGTAGGGAGGAGAAAAAATATGGCTGCACCTATTAAAACGATTCAAAAACATGAATTAACTGAGGAAGAAATAAAACAGCAAAAGTTAGAGGATTTAAAGGAGCTTCTAGCTAATAATGAAGAAGCTTTAAATCAAATGTTTCATATTGTCGGGGAATTAAATGATATTGGCATGCTAGAAGCAGCAAATTCTATGCTGAAAGCGAAAGAACCAATCGCAAAGATCGTTCTCGGTCAAGTAACTCGTAAACCTGTTACAAATTTAATTAATAATATGATGGGTGCTGCAGGTGCTTTAACAGAACTTGACCCAGAACTTACGAAAAAACTTATAGGTAGTTTATTAGTAGGACTGGAAGAAGGTAATGAGCATCTAGAAAGTAATAAAAAAGTGGGGATATTCGATCTTATGAAAGTATTAAAAGATCCAAATATTAACCGTGCTATCGGGTTTGGTCTTCATTTCCTAAAAGGTATGGGTAAAGGATTAAAAGACGAATAAACTTCATGAAGTTAACCTTTTCGTCCAAATATTTGTACGAAATAGTTTGGGCGAAAAGATCATTTTGGTAAAATATATAATAAAGTAAAATGAGGCTTTTAGGAGGTATGATTTTATGACGAAAAAGGTACATGAATTTAATGATATGATACGAAAACTCCGAAAGGAACTATTCGGAAAAGGACCAGAACGAATTCATACTGTATTTGCTGAAAATATGGCGATTGCAACACTGTATGGGAACTTAACACCTACTGAGAAATTCATTTCAAGTACGATGGATGGCGCGGAAATGGTTCATATGGCTAGAACGAAAATGATTCAAGAAGTTTACGCTGCGAATTCTCGTGAACATTTGGAGGAACTTGTTGGAGCGAAATTAGTGAACTTATTTTCAGATATGAAAGTAGAAGAAGATATTGCTGTTTCGGTATTTGTTTTTGATAAAAATATAACGTGAGAGAAGGATGCTGATCGTGAAACCGATACAGGTAGAAAGAGAAGTTTTCCGTTATGAACAAGGGGTGTTTAAGCATATAGAGGACAGCATTGTAACAGAGTTTCCAGTCACAATTAAAATGAACGGACAGGAGTTTGTTACAATGGTTAGTACTCCAGAATATATAGAAGATATGGTAATAGGCTTCTTAGCATCTGAAGGAATTATTCGGAAGTATGAAGATATTGATCACATATGGGTACAGGAGAAAGAAGGATTTGTACATGTGACGACAACAAAAATAAACCCGTATTACGAACAAATGCAAAATAAACGTTATATTACTTCGTGCTGTGGTATGAGTAGGCAAGGGTTTGTTTTTGCAAATGATGCACTAAGCGTAAAGAAAATGAATGGTGTCCATGTAAAGGTTGCTGTCGAAGATTGTTTTCGTTTAATGAATGAAATGCAGCAATCTGCGGATACATTTCGACATACTGGCGGAGTGCATAACGCAGCTTTATGTGATGTAAATGGTATTATTTTAGGCCGAATGGATATTGGTAGGCATAATGCGCTAGATAAAATTTACGGTTATTGTTTAAAAAATAATATTTCTATAAAAGATAAAATCATTGTTTTTAGTGGTCGTATTTCTTCAGAAATATTATTGAAAGTTGCAAAAATCGGCTGTGAAATTATACTGTCAAAATCAGCGCCAACTGAATTAGCTTTGCAGTTAGCGGAAGAGTTAGGGATTACTACGATAGGGTTTATTCGTAATCAGTCTTTAAATATATATACGCATCCAGAACGTGTTTTAAATATAAAATAAGTAAAAGTGAGGCAAGGAAGATGAAATCAATTACATTAGACAAATTGCATCGTCCGTTAAAGGATTTACGTATTTCAGTTACTGATCGCTGTAATTTTCGCTGTCGATATTGTATGCCAGAAGAAATATTTGGTCCTGATTATTCGTTTTTGTCTAATGATAAAATTTTATCTTTTGATGAGATTGAAAGGATAACACGTATTTTCGTTTCTTTAGGTGTGAGAAAGTTACGGATTACAGGCGGAGAGCCGTTACTTCGAAGAGGGCTTCCAGAGCTTATTGAGCGGCTTAATAAAATAGATGGTGTGGAGGATATCGGTTTAACAACAAATGGATCGTTACTTAAAAAGTTTGCACCTGATTTATATAAAGCGGGGTTATCACGTGTGACAGTTAGTCTGGATTCCTTAGAAGAAGAGCGCTTTTTCTATTTAAATGGTAATAGAAGCAAAGTGCAAAGGGTTCTTGAGGGTATACAGGCTGCGGCTGAAGTTGGTATGAAAATTAAAATAAACATGGTCGTTCAAAAGGGGAAAAACGAACAGGACATCTTGCAGATGGCGCAATACTTTAAGGAAAATAAGCATATTCTTCGTTTTATTGAGTATATGGACGTTGGAAATTATAACGGTTGGGAGTTAGGTGAAGTTATTTCCAAACAAGAAATAGTAAATACAATTCGTGAAGTTATGCCGTTAGAACGGATAGAAGCAAATTATCCAGGTGAAGTAGCTACTAGGTACCGTTATATAGGCAGTGATGAGGAAATAGGTATCATTTCATCTGTAACTGATTCTTTCTGCTCATCATGTACGAGAGCTCGCATTTCTGCAGAAGGAAAATTGTATACTTGTTTATTTGCTTCTAAAGGAAATGATTTGAGAGCATTGCTTCGATCGGGGGATACGGATGAGGAAATTACAGCTGTAATTCACGACATTTGGAATAATCGAGAAGATCGATATTCAGACGAACGCTTAAGTCATACTAATAAGAAAACAATGCCTAAAATTGAAATGTCACATATCGGTGGTTAATATATAAGGCTGACATAATAGTGGAAAATGGAAAGTGTGCAAGAGATGTGGACTTTCTATTTCATAGTAAAAGTGATGATTGATCTCTCTGTAAAAGATGTGCAGAGACATTAAGCAGCATTCAAAAACCTTTATTTTCAGGAGGTTTTTTGAAGCTGCTTTTTTATTTGGAGAAAATGGAGGAATTGGTAATGGCATTTCATAAACCGGAACAAATTGCTGAACTCGTAATCGAGGCCGGTGTTCAAAAAGTAAGCCAGACGCTACCAGCAATGCTTATTCTCGGTTTTTTAGGAGGAGCATTTATATCATTAGGGTTTTTACTTAACATTCGAGTATTAGGTAATTTGCCGGAGCATTGGGGAAGTTTAGTGAATGTTTTAGGAGGAGCAGTGTTTCCTATTGGGCTTATGCTCGTAGTGTTAGCAGGAGGAGAATTGATTACAGGAAATATGATGTCACTGTCTATGGCGCTTTATGCAAAGAAAATTACATTGATAAGTGTACTGAATAATTGGGCTTGGATTACTGTAATGAACTTTGTTGGTGCAATTTTCGTTGCGTATTGCTTTGGACATCTTGGCGGATTAACAGAGGGAGATTATTTAAATAAAACGTTAGCGATAGCGGAAGGAAAGTTACACGAATCGTTTGGGAGAACTTTAATTTTGGCGATTGGTTGTAATTGGCTCGTTTGTCTTGCGCTTTGGCTCGCTTACGGGACGAGTGATTTTGTCGGAAAGATAATTGGGATTTGGATTCCAATTATGGCATTTGTAGTGATTGGATTTCAACAAGTAGTAGCAAATATGTTTGTCATATCAGCGGTTATTTTTGCAGGTCATCTGACGTGGCTGGACCTCGCTAAAAACTTTGTTCCTGTTTTTATCGGAAATGTCATTGGAGGAGCTGGATTTGTAGGGTTTGCTTACTTTGCTTGTTATCAAAAACAAGACTCTAATGTGAAATAGATTTCTTGAAAGGAAGGGTATGCAATGGAGGAGCGGTATTCTCGGCAACAGTTGTTCAAACCAATCGGGAGTAAAGGGCAAGAAAAAATTCGGAATAAGCATGTGTTAATTGTAGGAGCAGGTGCATTAGGAAGTACAAGTGCAGAAAGTCTCGTGCGTGCAGGTATTGGTAAGTTGACAATTATTGATCGTGATTACGTAGAGTGGAGTAATTTACAAAGACAACAACTTTACTCTGAAGAAGATGCAAGAGGGAAAATCCCGAAAGCAATTGCTGCTAAAAAACGGTTGGAACAAATTAATTCAGAAGTACAAATACATGCTTTCATAATGGATGCAAGTGTAGAAAACATGGAAGGGCCATTAGAAAATGTCGATGTAATCATTGATGCTACAGATAATTTTGATATTCGATTTATCATAAATGATTTATCACAAAAACATAATATTCCGTGGGTATATGGATCTTGTGTTGGATCGTACGGTATGAGTTATACGATTATTCCGCAAAAAATGCCGTGTTTACATTGTGTACTGAAGAATGTTCCCGTTATAGGTGTGACGTGCGACACGGCTGGGATTATTAGTCCAGCTGTTCAAATCGTTGCGGCATATCAAGTGGCAGAAGCACTCAAAATTTTAGTGGAAGATTACTCAGTAATTAGAAAGACGTTTTTCATGTTTGATATATGGAGTAATCAAAATCATTTTATAAAACTAGGAAAAATAAAAACGGACGATTGTCCATCGTGCGGTTTAAATCGAGCTTATCCTTATTTATCATACGAAAACCAAACGAAGGTAGCTGTTTTATGCGGAAGAAATACAGTTCAAATAAGATCAATAGAAAATAGGCAATACAATTTTGATGACGTAGAAAAAGTATTAAAAAAACTTGGGGAAGTAGAGCGGAATCCATATTTACTATCTTGTCAATTAGAGGATTATCGCGTCGTTATTTTTCAAGATGGTCGTGTGTTCATTCATGGTACAAACGAAATTCCAAAAGCGAAACAACTATATTATCGCTTATTCGGTTAATAGAAAGGATTGTCAATAATGGGAAGAAGAGTGCCAATTACGGTTGCAGAAGCTATTCGAAAAGTGATGGGATTTGCTAACAATGGCTTAAAAGAGCTACTACCTATTGAATTAGCTTACGGACGTATGTTAGCGGAGGATTTAGTAGCTGATCATGACGTACCTTCATTCAATCGTTCACCGTATGATGGGTTTGCTATTAGAGCAGAAGATACGAATTTAGCAAGTTATGAAACGCCAATTGTATTTGAAGTAGTTGGTGAAATTGGTGCAGGATCACTATTCGATGAGAAAGTAGGTTCGTTTCAAGCAGTTCGAATTATGACAGGAGCACAAATTCCAAATGATTGTGATGCGGTTGTTATGTTAGAACTGACTCGTCAATATGAGGATAATGGGAACGATTATATGGAAGTGAAACGCTCATTCAAAACGGGTGATAATATTTCTTTTCAAGGTGAAGATGCTCGTAAAGGAACGGTGCTTGCAAAGAAAGGATCGTACATTAATCCAGGTATTTCAGCTCTTCTTGCTACATTCGGTTATAGTGAAGTGCCAGTTGCGAAAAAGCCAGTAATTGGACTATTAGCGACTGGTAGTGAATTACTTGATGTAAATGAGTCGTTAGAGCCAGGGAAAATTCGAAATAGTAATACGTACATGATACTGTCTCAAATTCGAAGAGTGGGCGGAAGAGTAAAATACTTTGGGAAGTTTAGTGATGATTTTGATACGTGTTTTACAGCTGTGAAAGATGCGTTAAGTCAAGTAGATATGCTCATTACAACGGGCGGTGTATCAGTAGGAGATTACGATTATTTACCAGCTATATATGGAAGGTTAGGTGCATCCGTTCTTTTCAATAAGGTTGCAATGCGACCAGGAAGTGTAACGACTGTAGCACAATTAAATGGCAAGCTATTATTTGGTTTATCAGGAAATCCATCAGCATGTTATGTAGGATTTGAGTTGTTTGTAAGACCATGTATTCGTGCGTATATGTTTAGTGAAAAAGCGCATTTGAAAAGAGAAAAAGCATTATTAGGAAAAGATTTTCTGAAACCAAATCCATTTACAAGATTTGTACGAGCAAAACTGACATGTAATGAAGGGCAATTAATTGCATATCCATCAGGATTTGATAAGTCTAGCTCGGTTTCTTCATTAGCAGAATCGAACGCTTTTATCGTATTGCCAGGCGGGACAAGAGGATATAAAAAAGAAATGTTTGTCGATGTTCTTTTATTAGAAGATAACGAAGGTAGTGAATGGCCTTGGACATTTTATAAGAGAGGTGTTTCTAATGGGGCAATCACTATTTGAGATTGTAGAAAAACCAATTTTAGTGGAAGAAGTAACGAATAAAGTCGCAAGAAGAGAAGCGGGTGCGATTACAACATTTATTGGTACGGTGAGAGAATTAACAAAAGGAAAACGAACGCTACATTTAAAGTATGAAGCATATAAACCGATGGCAGTAAAACAACTTACAAGAATTGGTGAGGAAATTAACGGGAAATGGCCGGACGCACAAGTAGCCATTACGCACCGTGTAGGGCTGCTGGAAATAATGGATATTGCGGTAGTTATTGCAGTTTCATCACCGCATCGTAAAGTAGCTTATGAAGCGAATGAGTACGCGATTGAACGCATAAAACGCATCGTTCCAATTTGGAAAAAAGAATTTTGGGAAGATGGAACGATGTGGATTGGAGATCAACTTGAAAATACATCATATCCAGAAGGAAAACCGAAGAAGGAAGAATGAGAAAATGATTACAATTTTACTGTTTGCAAATTTGCGTGAGGAAGTCGGATCGGATCAATTAATAATTTCAGAAAAAAAAGAAATGACTGTTGGACAATTAAATGAATGGTTGAAAGATAGTTATCATTTGCAATCTTTGGATACAGTAATGGTTGCAATTAATGAAGAGTTTGTAACGAATGAAGAGATGATAAAAGCTGGAGATATCGTCGCATTAATCCCGCCTGTAAGTGGGGGATAATAATGCTTTCTCGCAACGATGACTATTAAAGACATTAAAAAATAGATGGAAACTTTCATCAGTTGAAGTAATAAGAAGATGCTATATATAAATTAGAATAAGAGAAGGGATGAGCTCTATGCTTACTCAAGAACAAATAATGAACGCATTACAACATGTAGAGGATCCAGAGTTACACAAAAGTGTTGTAGAATTAAATATGGTTAGAAATGTACAAATACATGGAACAGAGGTTAAGCTTGAAGTAGTGTTAACCATTCAAGGTTGTCCGTTAAAGGCGAAAATTCAACAAGATGTGGAAGAGTCCCTTCACGCAATTGGTGCATCTAAAGTGGATGTAACATTTGGTTCGATGACACAAGAAGAAAGAGCTATGCTAACAGAAAAATTAAAGAAAAATAGTAGAACAGAAACAGGTATGCCAAGCATGCTCCGTCATGATTCAGGTGTACATTTTATTACTGTAACGAGTGGGAAAGGCGGAGTCGGAAAATCAACGGTGACAATTAATCTTGCTACTGCCTTAGCTAGAATGGGTAAAAAGGTTGGGATTTTAGATGCAGACATATATGGTTTTAGCATTCCGGCTATGATGGAAACGAATCAAAAACCAACAATGATTGATCAAACAGCAATTCCAGTCGTTAGTCATGGTGTTAAAATTATGTCAATGGGATTTTTTACAGAAGGAAATAATCCAGTCATGTGGCGTGGACCGATGTTAAATAAATGGATTCAAAACTTCCTTGCGAATACACACTGGGGAGATTTAGATTATTTACTTCTCGATTTACCACCTGGTACAGGAGATGTTGCCATTGATGTTGCAGCGATGATCCCACAAGCGAAAGAAATTATCGTTACAACGCCGCACAATGTAGCTTCATTTGTAGCTTCTAGAGTAGGTGTAATGGCAAAACATACAAAACACGAGATTGTAGGAATTGTGGAAAATATGGCTTATTACGAAGAGCAAGATGGATTTAAAAATTATCTCTTCGGAAAAGGGGGCGGCGAAATGTTAGCAGAACAATTGCAAACGGAAGTAATTGCACAAATACCTTTTGCAAAACGTGAAGAAAATAACGATTCATCTGTATATGATGAAGACTCTCTCGTTGGAGAAGTATTTACTGCATTAGCAGAAGATATTATTTATAGAGGATAGAGGAGGAAGTTTAATATGGCATGTAATATTGATCATTCTATTGAAGATGTAATGAATAAGCTTGAAAGTCAAAAGGATTTTTTATCTGAAATTCTTTTCAAAGATTTGAATGGATTTTTGCAAAATAAACATTCACAGGAAATATTAAACGACATCTTTCATTTATTAAAAAAGTATGACTTAGTCAGTGAAGAAGAACGAGAGAAGAGAAATGCACAATTATTGCACATTATGAATTAAATACTCTCTGGCTTTAAAGTTTTTTCAGAAGGGGTGAATGTGATGGATATGAAAAAGATGATTGAAACGATAGAAACAACAAAAGTGACTGACGTAGAATTATCGATTCCTACTTTACATCAAATGCTTGTGAAACTGTATAGCGAAAAAAATGTTACAAATTATACAGAGCTCTTAAAATATAGTTTGTCTTTATCTATAAATCTTAAGTTAAATCTTGTGTTGAAATATTTTGGTGTGCGTCCGATCGTTGCTTCTGATGAACGTATGCAATTTCAAGAGATATTTAAATGTCTAGCTAAGCAAGATGATAATGGGGAATGGTTTTTGAATTTCGTTTCTTTATATGTAGGGTTAATTGTTGTTCTTCATTTTGATGAGAAAGAGATTGAGAGAAGTTTTTTTGATGATGTGGTTGTGGTGGGTGAAGGAAGTGAAATATAAAGTTCTGTTCATAACATCTTTCTTTTTAATAGCTGTAATCGCGCTTTATATTGATTATATAAATGTAAAGATAATCAATTAAAATAAAGGAATGAAACTAGTTTGCTAAAAAGTGTTCTTCAGTTGTTTCTATCGTTTTTTCATGTTACCATTAAGCGAATTTTTCATAGGGAGAGAAAGCGATGAAATGGATTTATTTTATTATTATTAATGTTATAGCTTTTAGCCTTATGGGGCTTGATAAACGAAAAGCAAAGAAGAAACAGTGGAGAACGCCAGAAAGCACGTTGTTTTTATCAGCGGCAGCTGGAGGAGCGGTTGGAGCTTGGATCGGTATGTATATGTTTCACCATAAAACGCATAAAAAGAAATTTGTTTTCGGCATACCGTTACTTGTTGTAATAACGGTATGTTTATTTTTCGCTATATGAGAAATGTCGAAAGAATTACAGATTGATTATTGGTAAAGTGAGCATAAGAAACCGTATAATGGAGAAAAAATGAGAAGAGGAGAAAAAGGAAGATGGGGAGTCAATCAGCACAGCAAAAAAAAGGGATTATATATGCGGCTGGTGCTTATACGATGTGGGGAATCCTACCGATTTATTGGAAATGGGTTGAGGAAGTTCCAGCAGATGAAATATTAGCACACCGCATTGTTTGGGCGTTCGTTTTTATGTTAATCGTATTAGCTGTTACGAAGAGGTTTCGCCAGTTTATTGGGGAATTTGTGAATCTTTTTAAACGACCTAAATTATTAATGTCATTAACAATTGCTTCAATTTTGATTAGTGGGAACTGGTTTGTCTACATATGGGCCGTTAATCATAATCATGTCATTGAAGCGAGTCTTGGGTATTATATTAATCCACTTATTAGTATTTTACTTGGTACAGTCGTATTAAAGGAAAAGTTAAACTTTTGGCAATATGTTGCAGTAGGTTTAGCTGGAGTAGGGGTTATCATTTTAACAGTACGTTTCGGGGCTATCCCGTGGGTTTCTTTATCACTTGCCTTTTCATTTGGATTATACGGATTAACAAAAAAATTGTTAAACTATGATGCGACGATTGGGCTTACGATGGAAACGATGTTAGTGACGCCGTTTGCGTTCATTTATCTCGTTATGACAGGGGTACATGGTTTCGGTTCATTTGGAGCTATTTCAATGCTATCGACGTTACTTTTAATAGGAGCAGGTATTGTTACAGCGCTACCACTATTTTATTTTGCAAAAGGAGCACAACTTATTCCGCTTTATATGGTAGGCTTTTTACAATATATTGCGCCAACGATTAGTTTAATTTTAGGTGTATTTGTATTTGGTGAACATTTTACAACTACTCATATGATGGCATTTTTCTGTATATGGGTTGCTTTATTTGTATTTTCAATAGCGAAGACAAAATTTTTAGTGCAGAAACAACCGAAATTTATAAAAAATAAATCAGCAAAAGTATCATAATGCGTAGTATTTTCTACGCATTTTTCTTTATACTGATACTATATAGAATTTCCATTATAGCTAGTAGGGAGCTGAGAACATGGAAACAATTTTACATAATGATCCGCTGATGGCTGCTGTAATTTCGTGGTTTATAGCACAGTTAACAAAAGTAGTCTTTAAATTAGTTAAAACGGGTGAATTTGATTTTGCAAAATTTTTTGCTTCAGGTGGGATGCCAAGTTCTCATGCTTCAACTGTTACAGCGCTTGCGACAGGTGTTGGAGTTGTGGAAGGTGTGGAAAGTACCATATTTGCAGTGGCTGCAATCTTTGCAATCATTGTTATGTATGACGCTTCAGGAGTAAGGCTTGCGGTAAGTAAACAGGCGAAAATATTGAATGAATTTTTTCATGGTAAACAAACAGAATATAAGAAGTTAAATGAGCTTGTCGGACATACACCGTATGAAGTAGTAGTCGGTGCTTTATTAGGGGTTATTGTCGGAGTGGGATATTGCTTATGAGCAGAACATAATATGTGTTCTGCTTTTCTTTGTTTTTACACATATTCGGTTGCTTTTTTGAATATCGTTATACGGATTTCGAAAGGGTAGGTGAATGCCTTGTTATTATATGGAAAAGTGCATGAAGAAATAGCGAGAAGGACAACTGCACTTCAAACGATGCAAAGGCAAGATGGTACGTGGAGATTCTGTTTTGAAGGAGCACCATTAACTGATTGCCATATGATATTTTTATTAAAATTATTAGGTAGAGATAAAGAGGTAGAACCATTTGTAAAAAGATTAGCTTCACTCCAAACGAATGAAGGGACATGGAAATTGTATGATGATGAAATGGGGGGCAATTTATCTGCTACCATTCAATCTTATGCTGCCCTACTTGCTTCGAAAAAGTATACAAAAGAAGATGCGAATATGAAGCGAGCGGAAATGTTTATTACAGAACGTGGGGGAGTGGCGCGTGCTCATTTTATGACGAAGTTTTTATTAGCAATTCATGGAGAGTATGAATATCCTTCGCTCTTTCATTTGCCAACACCGATTATGTTTCTGCAAAATGATTCCCCACTCAGTATATTTGAATTAAGTAGTTCGGCACGTATCCATTTAATTCCGATGATGTTGTGTTTAAATAAAAGGTTTCGTGTAGTGAAAAAGTTACTGCCTAATTTAAATCATATTGCGGGCGGGGGCGGAGAATGGTTTCGGGAGGACCAATCTCCAATGTTTCAAACATTATTAGGTAATGTGAAACAAATTATATCTTATCCGCTTTCCTTACATCATAAAGGAAATGAGGAAGTAGAACGTTTTATGAAAGAGCGTATCGATGAGAATGGGACGTTATATAGTTACGCAAGTGCTTCGTTTTATATGATTTATGCTTTACTTGCGCTAGGACATTCTATTCAATCGCCAATGATTCAAAAGGCTATAACGGGGATAACATCTTATATATGGAAGATGGAAAGAGGGAACCATTTACAAAATTCCCCGTCAACTGTATGGGATACAGCATTACTTAGTTATGCGTTGCAAGAGGCTCGTGTTTCGAAAGAAAGTAAAATGATTCAAAATGCGTCAGCATATTTATTAAAAAAACAACATAAGAAAAAAGCTGATTGGAGTGTGCATGCGCCCGCGCTTATTCCGGGCGGTTGGGGTTTTTCTGATGTGAATACGACAGTTCCTGATGTTGATGATACAACAGCTGTGTTAAGAGCATTGGCACAAAGTAGAGGGAACGGAAATGTGGATGATGCTTGGAAGAAAGGGACGAATTGGATTAAAGGATTACAAAATAATGATGGTGGTTGGGGAGCATTTGAAAAAGGCGTGACAAGCAAGTTATTAGCGAATTTACCAATCGAAAACGCAAGCGATATGATTACGGATCCTTCTACACCAGATATTACAGGCAGAGTGTTAGAGTTTTTCGGGACATATACGCAAAATGAATTGCCCGAGAAACAAAAACAAAGTGCAATCAACTGGTTAATGAATGAACAGGAGGAAAATGGATCGTGGTATGGAAAATGGGGCATTTGTTATATATATGGTACATGGGCAGTGATGACTGGCTTACGGGCGTTAGGAATTACTTCTGCTCACCCTTCTTTAAAACGAGCAACTTTATGGCTTGAACATATACAGCATGAAGATGGTGGCTGGGGAGAATCTTGTCAAAGTAGTGTGGAAAAAAGATTTGCTACTTTACCATTTAGTACACCATCGCAAACAGCATGGGCTTTAGATGCTCTTATTTCTTACTATGATAAAGAAACACCAGCTATTCGAAAAGGTATTTCATATTTGCTTGCGAATCCTTATGTAAATGAAAAATATCCTACTGGAACAGCTTTACCAGGTGGGTTTTATATTCATTACCATAGCTACGCTCATATATATCCGTTACTTACTTTGGCGCATTATGCAAAAAAATATAAAAAATAAACCGAGAGATGTTTCTCGGTTTATTTTGTTGGGTAGTAGGTCCCTGTTGAAAAGAATAAGGTTATGATTTCCCCTTATTTTTCTGTTGACTGGCGTTTTTGACGTGCATCAGCGGCATTTGCACGTGCGTTTGCTTCTAAGTCGTTGTGGTCAGCGAGTTCACGAGAGAACTCAACATCAATACCATCAGTGGCTTTGCTTTGTTTGAAATTTTTTTTGTTCATTCGACACAATCTCCTTGCACTTTATCCCGCATAGCGGGTAGTAAAACTCCCACCTCAAAATTCAGATGGAACAAAGAAGCTAGGTGGGAGATTAACTGCCCGTAAATGCCCGATTGGTGAGGGCTGATAATCAGTGGGGGATGAACAAACTTCCCACTGATTAAAGTTTCACTTTATGCGACGTTGCAAAGTTAGTTTGACACAAATAGACTTTTTTATACAAAGAGGATTTGGAAAGCAAAAAGCCGAAATATACAGTATAAGTAATAGAAATGGGGGATAGGGATGGGATTTTTAAATGGGAAAACAGCTGTTGTAACAGGTGGCGCCCAAGGAATTGGAAAAGAAATTGCACGAGTTTTTGCTAGGCTTGGGGCTAAAGTTTTAATTAGTGATGTAAATGAAGAAAAACTACAAAAAACGACACGTGAATTATCGGAAGAAGGATATGAAGTAAGCTTATATCGATGTGATGTAAGTAATCAAAATGAAGCGAAATCATTAATTGAGTATGCAGTTCAAAAATTTGGGACACTGCATATTTTAGTAAATAACGCTGGAATTACAAAAGATGCAATGTTACATAAAATGGAGAAATCAGCTTGGGAACAAGTATTACAAGTAAACTTAACTGGCGTTTTTTATTGTATGCAGCCAGCTCTTCTTTATATGAGACAACAACAATATGGGCGCATTATTAATATTTCTTCAATAAGTAGAGAAGGGAATATTGGACAAGCAAATTATGCGGCAACGAAAGCTGGCGTTGTCGGTTTAACGAAAACAGCAGCGAAAGAAGTTGGAAGCTTCGGTATTACTTGTAATGCAATTTGTCCAGGATTTATGGATACGGATATGACAAAAACAATACCAGATAAAGTAAAAGAAAAAATGGTTGGAGCAATTCCGGTTGGTAGAATTGGAACGCCAGAAGATATTGCGAACGCGGCGGCCTTTTTAGCGTCAGAATACGCATCCTATATTACAGGGGAAGTATTAAATGTGAGCGGAGGGCTGCAAGTTTAAAGGAATACATAATGAAAAGAACCTGACCGAGTGGATCAGGTTCTTTCGATTTAATTTAAGTTTAACCAAACGCTCTTCACTTCTGTATAGTTATTTAATGCGTAAGATCCCATTTCACGGCCAAGACCAGATTGTTTAAATCCTCCAAATGGAGATGCTGCATCAAAGACGTTATAACAGTTTACCCATACTGTACCTGCGCGTACTTTACTTGCAACATAGTGTGCTGTCTTAACATTTTCTGTCCATACACCAGCTGCCAAGCCAAATTGTGATTTATTCGCACGTTCAATTACTTCATCAATATCGTTAAACGGTATTGCAGAAATAACTGGACCGAAAATTTCTTCTTTTGCGATTGTCATCTCATCATTGACGTCGGCGAATACTGTAGGAGAAACGAAGTAGCCTTGATCAAATGGATTACTTCCTCCACAAAGTACTTCAGCGCCTTCTTCAATCCCTTTTTCAATGAAGCCCATTACACGTTTTTGTTGTTCTTCGGAAACGAGAGGACCGATTGTAGTTTCTGGACTTAGACCAGCACCTTGATTTAATTTTTTAGAATAAAGGACGAGATCAGCCATGACATTATCATACATTTTCTTCGGAATAAATAAGCGTGATCCAGCAGAGCATACTTGTCCTTGGTTAAACATAACACCAGAAAGTGCACCAGGAATAGCGCGAGATAAGTCGGCGTCTGGTAAAATAATATTTGGTGATTTACCACCAAGTTCTAAAGTAACACGTTTTAATGATTCGGATGCTTGTCTCATAATTTGTTTGCCAACTGGAGTAGAACCAGTAAATGCAATTTTATCAACGAGTGGATGATTAACGAGAGCTTGTCCAGCTGATTCACCGAATCCAGGAACGATATTAATAACACCTTTCGGGAATCCAGCTTCTTCAATTAATTCAGCTAAGTATAGAGCGGATAGTGGAGTTTGTTCTGCAGGTTTTAAAACGATTGTACATCCTGTAGCAAGCGCCGCTCCCATTTTCCACATTGCCATAAGAAGCGGGAAGTTCCAAGGGATAATTTGACCAACGACACCAACAGCTTCATGGCGTGTATAGTTAAAGTAATCACCGGAAACAGGAATTGTTTGACCAACGATTTTCGTCGCCCAGCCAGCATAATAGCGCATATGCTCAATTGCAAGTGGTATGTCTGCTGCCATTGTTTCACGGATTGGCTTTCCGTTATCTAACGTTTCGAGCTGTGCAAGCTCTTCTTTATGTTCTTCCATTAAATCGGCAAGCTTGTACATAAGGCGGCTTCGTTCAGCAGTGCTCATGCGAGACCAAGGACCTTCGTCAAAAGCCATGCGAGCTGCGACTACAGCTTTATGAATATCTTCGCGACCAGCTTCAGAAACGATGGCAAGCGTTTCGCCAGTTGCAGGGTTAGGCGTTTTAAACGTTTTACCGGAAGCGCTTTCAATGAAAGATCCATTCACATATAACTTTTTCGTGCCTTGAAGAAACTTTTCTACCTTTTCATGAAGATTTACAGCTAGTTGACTCATTGTATAACCCCCTTGAAAATATAATGTAAACGCAGTACGAGACGGCGTTTATTCCGAAATCAAGGATGTAGGAACTAGATGGAAAGCCTCTAATTAAAATCATAATTAACAATTACTGAAAATTCAAATTTCATTTGTGTTACAATTGTAAAAAATATGTAATGTAAGAGAGTCTTCTATATAATTATAAAAAATCCTGCTTGTTTTTGCTTTCTAGTAGGAAAAACTAGAAGAACAATGGTACAATAATACATCGTGAGAGGAGGGAGAAAATGAAGAATTATCATGATGATCCACGCTTTCGAATCGCCCATAGAGAAGCGTTAATTGGTCTTGGACTTGCTATTATCAATTTTATAATATGGTACGGATTTGCTTATGGGCTTGGTAGTAAAAATCCAAGTGAATATACATATGTATTCGGTTTTCCAGCATGGTTTTTTTATAGTTGTATTGTTGGATTTGTCGTAATGGTTATTTTGCTTAGTTTAGTTGTTCGTTTTGTATTTCAAGATATTTCACTCGATGAGGAAGAAAAAAGTGAGGAATAATAGATGAATTGGTATGTAATCATTCCAATGATAATTTCGTTTATCGTTGTATTTTTAATTGGTATATATGCTTCAAGACGCGTGCAAGCGACTGCTCATAATAAATTTTTGCAAGAATATTTTCTTGGTGGACGTGAGCTTGGCGGTTTATTATTAGCGATGACAATGATTGCTACGTACGGTAGTGCAAGTAGTTTCATTGGTGGCCCTGGTATTGCTTACAATATGGGACTTGGATGGGTATTATTATCTGCGATTCAAGTTGTAACAGGGTATATCGTTTTAACGGTTATCGGTAAAAAGTTTGCAATTATTGCTAGGAAGATGGAAGCAATTACGCTTATCGATTATTTAAAAGGAAGATACAATAATAAAGCGGTTGTTATACTTTCGGCGTTATGTATTATTATCTTTTTATTTTCAGCAACAGTAGCCCAGTGGGTCGGCGGTGGACGATTAATTGAGTCGCTAACAGGTCTATCTTATACAACAGCACTATTTTTATTTACTTTTTCTGTACTTGTGTACGTATTAATTGGTGGGTTCCGCGCAGTTGCGTTATCAGATACGTTATTAGGTATCATTATGTTAGTTGGAACGACAATCATTTTAGTTGCTACTGTTATTGCTGGTGGTGGAATTGAAAAGATTATGCAGGAACTTGTTCAAATCAATCCGAATTTAATTACACCATTCGGAGCAGATGGTAGTTTAACGAAATCATATGTTACATCGTTTTGGATTTTAATTGGAATTGGCGTTGTCGGTTTACCACAAATTAGTGTGCGTGCTATGTCTTATAAAAATTCAAAAGCTATGCATCAAGCTCTAATCATTGGAACGGTTGTCGTTGGTACAATTATGATCGGGATGCATTTAACGGGTGTATTTGCACGAGTAGTACTTCCTGGTATAACGGTACCAGATAAAGTCATGCCGCTACTCGCGATGGAAGTGTTGCCACCTTGGCTAGCTGGCGTTTTCTTAGCGGCACCAATGGCAGCGATTATGTCTACAGTAAATTCGCTATTGTTACTTGTAAGTTCATCGATTATTAAAGATATATATGTAAATTACATAAATAAAGATGCAGCAGACAGTACGATAAAAAAAGGAAGTTTGTGGATTACGGGTATTGTAGGACTGCTCGTTTATGCAGCGGCGATTAAACCACCAGATTTTTTAATATGGTTAAATTTATTTTCTTTCGGTGGATTAGAAGCAGCATTCATTTGGCCAATCGTCTTAGGGTTATATTGGAGAAAAGGGAATGCAACTGGAGCACTTGCTTCCATTTTAGTTGGGGTAGGCTCATATATGTGTATTCATCTTTTCTACCCAAATCCGTTCGGTATACATACAGTTGTCTTCCCAATTTGCTTTGCGTTTATCGCTTACATAGTGGGAAGTATGATTGCTGTGAAAAAAACAGCATAGGCTAGATGAGGAACGTAGTCCGTATAGGACTGCGTTTTTTTATATAAATTTCATCTTTTTTATTCTGTATATGTAGGGCTATTCATAAATTAATAACAACTGAGGGGATGGAGTTGAGGTCGATGAAAAAAGTGTTATTTTTAGGAGACCCGGGAATAGATGACTCTTTAGCAATTATGTATGGATTGTTGCATCCTGATATTGATATTGTTGGCGTAGTAACTGGATATGGGAATGTAACACAAGAAAAAGCGACAAGTAATGCAGCGTATTTATTACAGTTAGCAGGTAGGGAAGATATACCAGTTATTAATGGTGCGAAAATCCCTTTATCTGGAGATATTACAACGTATTATCCAGAAATTCACGGGACGGAAGGTTTAGGGCCAATTCGTCCTCCGAAAAACCTTTCTCCAAATATAAAGCCTTTTTGTGAGTTTTTCGATATTCTTGAAAAATATAAAGGAGAATTAATCATTGTTGATGCTGGTAGGTCAACGACATTAGCGACAGCGTTTATTTTAGAAAAGCCGATGATGAAATATGTAAAAGAATATTATATAATGGGCGGTGCTTTTTTAATGCCTGGCAATGTTACACCAGTGGCGGAGGCGAATTTTCATGGCGATCCGATTGCGTCACAGTTAGTTATGCAAAATGCGAAGAATGTAACATTAGTGCCGCTTAATGTTACATCCGAGGCAATTATAACGCCAGAGATGGTAAAATATATTACGAAACATTCTAAAACGAGTTTTAATAAGTTAATCGAGCCGATATTTACGTATTATTATAAAGCTTATAGAAAGTTAAATCCGAAAATAAAAGGAAGTCCAGTACATGACGTCGTTACAATGATGGTTGCGGCAAATCCATCCCTTTTAGATTATGTATATCGTCGTGTCGATGTAGATACAGCTGGAATTGCAAAAGGAGAAAGTATTGCAGATTTCCGTCCTCAACCTGATGCAAAAGCCTTGAAAAATTGGGTACGAATTGGTTGGTCATTACATTATAAAAAATTTCTTGAGGATTTTGTGAAAATCATGACGTAGACATAATAGGAGTATACAAGTTAAAATAATGGAGATGGTTATTTAAATGACCATCTCCATTATTTTGTTTTTTAAAGATAGAGAGAAGAGTTATACAATAGGAGAGGAATTTTACTTGAAAAAAACTATAGTATGCGCAGTAATTGTGGGTATTTTCGTTTTGCTAATATCGGGTAACTTTTTAGTGAAAAAAGTATGGAGTTCAAATAATGATGATGCACAGTATATTGCATCTTTTATTGAAGAACATAAAGATGAAAAAAATAGTGCGCTTCTAGTAAAGAGAAATGATAAAGTTGTTTATTCTGTAAATCCAAATGTTGTATTGCCAGTTGCTAGTACGATGAAATTAATTGTGGCGCTTGAATATACGAAACAAGTTACAGAAGGGAAAATTGACCCGGCTAGTTTCGTTTCAATTAATGATGTCAATCGATATTATGTACCGAATACAGATGGTGGTGCACAAGATAGATGGCAAAGGTATTTGGAGAAGACAGGCAAGATAACTGAAGGAGCCGTTACTTTAGAAGACGTGGCAAAAGGAATGGTTAAGTTTAGTTCGAATGCTAATGCGGAATATTTAATGGAAGTGTTAGGATTAGATAATATTAATCGAAATTTACAAAGTTTATCGCTCCCTGCACATCAACCACTATTTCCGATTGTTTCATCTTTATATATCCCAGGATATTTGCATAAAGAATTACATGTTCCAAAATATAAAATAGAGAAAAAATTAAAAGAAATGACTCAAGAGCAATATCGTGAATATGCGATGATTATTCATGAGCGCTTAAAAAAGAAGGGGTCATTATTACAGAAAGAAATTCCTCTTTATTTAGAGGAACGTTATGATAAAATTTGGTCAGATAGATTACCAGCTGCGTCCGCAAACGATTATATGGTATTGCTGCAAAAGGCAAACCATAAAGGTGGCCTGACAGAAGCTGAAGAAAAAGTGTGGGCGAGTATCGTTGAAACAGATATGAGTGCCAAGAAATATCGTAAAACATTCAGACACGCAGGACAAAAGAATGGGTATACGCCATGGACGGTTACAAAAGCGGTTTATGCTATGGATAAGCGCGGGAACTGTACAGAAATTGTATTCTTAGCGAATAATTTAAATGAAGATGACAGTGCAGAAATACGTAAACATTTAGCAAATTTACATTTCCAAGTGTTGCAAAGTGATAAGTATGATGCGACTTTTATTAAATAAACTCGGTGCATAAAGCACCGAGTTTATTTTTGTCCCGCTATTTGTGGACAGTAAGACTCCCATCTCAAAATTGGGCGAATGCGAGAGAGTTAGGTGGGAGTACAATTGCCTGTAAAAGGCCGATTGGTAAGGGCTAATTAAAGTTTCACTTTATGTATAAGCACTTTTTTACTATCTCTGGGTATGATGGGTAGTAATACTTAGGTGAAAGGGGAAAAGGTGATGAAACAGAGTAAAGAAGAATTTATAAAGAATGAAGGCGCTGATTTCCCTGGGAAAACATATGTGGATTGTGTATTACAACATGTATTTAATTTTCAGTATAACCACTTATTAAAAGATATGTTTCAAGTGCATAAAGCGCATATTATGATGCTGACTGAAGAAAGTTTAATAAAAAAAGAAGAAGCTACAGTTATATTAAAAGCACTAAAAAAGGTAGAAGGAATGCCCAAAGATCAATTGCGATATACAGAACAACATGAAGATCTCTTTTTTTTAGTTGAACATTTAATTTCTCAGGAAGCAAAGTGTGATTTTGTAAGTAATATGCATATCGGTCGAAGTAGAAATGATATGGGAGTAACGATGTATCGTATGAGCTTAAGACGATATGTATTACGATTAATGGAACACCATTTATTATTGCAAGAAAGTATATTGCAACTTGCTGATGATCATAAGGGAACAATTATGCCAGCTTATACACATACACAACCAGCACAGCCAACAACGTTTGGTCATTATATGTTAGCAATTTATGATACGATGCAAAGAGACTTAGAACGAATGAAAAAAACGTACCAAATTTTAAATCAGTCTCCGATGGGGGCAGCTGCACTTTCAACAACAAGTTTTCCGATTAAACGAGAACGAGTTTCTCATTTACTTGGATTTACAAATGTAATTGAGAACTCATATGATGCTGTCGCTGGAGCGGATTATTTATTAGATGTTAGCTCGTTACTTATGATAATGATGACAAATACGAGTAGATGGATTCATGACTTCTTATTATTAGCGACGAAAGAATATGATGGTATTACTGTTGCGAAGCCATATGTGCAAATTAGTAGTATTATGCCACAAAAACGAAATCCAGTTTCAATTGAGCATGCTCGTGCTATTACGAGTAGCGCTTTAGGAGAAGCATTTACAGTATTTCAAATGATTCATAATACACCATTTGGGGATATTGTCGATACGGAAGATGACTTACAGCCGTATTTATATAAAGGAATCGAAAAGACGATTCGCGTATTTTCTATTATGAATGCAGTCATTCGAACGATGAAAGTAGAAGAAGAAACGTTAAAAAGTCGTTCCTATAAACATGCAATAACGATAACTGATTTTGCAGATGTTTTAACAAAAAACTATAAAATTCCATTTCGGCATGCTCATCATGCAGCAAGTACGATTGCTAATATGTCATTGGTGCAGAAAAAGGAGCTTCATGAATTACATTTCAAAGATGTAAATATATACTTACAAGAAAAATTTAAAATACATTTATTGGAAAAAGAGTGGAAAGAAATTATATCGCCAGAAGCTTTTATTCAAAAAAGAAATGTATACGGAGGACCGAGTAAAAAAGAGATGGAACGAATGATTCAAAAGCGTAAAGAGTCATTTAAAAATGAAGAAGAGCGATTTGAAACGGAAAAACGGAGAATATTACGAGCTGAATATAATTTGAACATATTAGTTTCAAATATTATCGAATCGTAAAAGAAGGATTTAATGAATTAATCGCCAATACTTAATTAAAATATAAATGGAGAGAAGAGATTGTCGATGATTCAATTACACGTATATAAAGAGATTCTTCATTTTAAAGAAGATGTTACACCATTTTTAGAAAAGAATGAGCAGGAAAATAATTTAATGTTAGGTATATTACAAGTAGCTCAAGAACCGACGTTTATGGGGGTAGCGAAACGAGGAGAAGAAATTACAGTTGTATTTCTTCAAACAGAAGAGAAGATACAAATGATTGTTGCAACTTCTGAAAATTCGGAAGTAGATATAGTGAAACTTGCAAAAGAGTTATCGAAAGTATATCCGGACATTCCTGGATTGATCGGTAATAAGGAAATTGTACAGAAATTAGCTGAAGAGCTTGCGGTGTTAGAAAATAAGAAAACGAATGTTGTAATGAAACAAGGTGTATATGCATTACAACAAATTAAGAAGAAGTGGAACGAGGATGGAATTTTTCGAGAAATAACTAATGATGAGTTGCCATTAATAGAAAAATGGATATATCAATTTTGTGAAGATGTGAAGCTCCCAACTACGAAAGAAGAAGCGGAACAAACCGCACATACATTAATCACTAATAATCGTCTATTTGGTCTAGAAGTAGATGGGAAACTCGTTTCTGTAGCTGCAAAAACGAGACCAACTACAAATAATATAACAGTAAATTTCGTTTATACCCCGAAAGAAGCACGAAAAAAAGGGTACGCATCTAATTGTGTAGCGGCACTCAGTCAACGTATGTTAGACGAAGGGTACAAGACGACTACACTATATACTGATTTAGCCAATCCGACATCTAATAAAATTTATCAAGAAATTGGTTATGAACAAATTGCGGAGTCTGTGCTCATATTTTTAGAGAAGTAGAATAAAAAGGCGTGCTATTTTAGCACGCCTTTTTATTATTCATCAATTCTAATAACTTCGCCTTGCGGGAAGTTCTCAGTTTCTAGTAAGTTACGAATAGCTTTTGCCACATATTCAGGTGATAATAGCTTTCCTTCTTCTTTTAGTGTGATGAATCGGTCTAAATTTGTGAAGTCTTCTTTATTTGTTTCACGAATTTGTACTTGCATATTTGTATCCACAACACCAGGTGCAAAAGCGACGATTTTTACTGGATATTCTTTTTCCTCTTCTTCAGTCGCTACGCATTGTGTAAACATATTCACACCAGCTTTCGTAGTACAATAAGCGCCCCAGCCAAAGTAAGGTTTTTTTCCTGCACCAGATGAAATGTTTACAACGCGTTTATCTACTTTCCAGTCTTTCGTATGTTTCATGAACATAGATGTAAGAATCATAGGGGCAAGTAAATTAATGTGAACGTTCGTAATGAATTGTTCGCTTTCTGCTTTTTCAATCGGCTTCATAGGTGCAACTGTACCTGCATTATTAATTAAATGAATAGAAGATACATTGTCTTCTTTAATGGATGAAATGATTTCGTTAAAGTTAGTTTCTAAATGATGTACATCTTGAAGATCTAAGGAATGGAAAATACAATTGCTGTTATATTGTTCTGCAAGTTTAGTAAGCTCTTTGTTTTCTCTTCTAGAAATAGAGATGATGGTTGTGCTTTCTTCTAATAATTGCGCGGCAATTGCCTCACCTAAACCTTGTGAAGTTCCTGTTATGATAACGTAGCGCATAGTTTTATAAACTCCTCTCGTATGTGCGGAATTTTGTTGGACAACGTACACTCTATAGTTTGTCTACATTTTATAGTATAGAGCACTTTTTACTATAAATGAAATGAGATGATTACGTGCCTTTTATGAATCGCTTTACAACGACAGTTACTGGTGCCGTCACGTTCACTGGGAACACGTTGGGACTCAGTCCTACATCTCCTGCACCAGGCAATAATTTCGGTACGATTGATGTATTTACTACGGTAAATACATCGCTTCAAGTGCCAGGATTCCCAGCAGGAACGACAAATGATTGGCGATTAAATTCTGCAAGTGCAATTTTGAACCTTCCAGCAGGGAGTAGTGTCTTATACGCAGAACTTGTGTGGGCTGGCACATACCGGACTGATACGGAGGATGTTACTGCGTTTTTAAATGATAATATTACCTTTACAACACCAGCGGGGACATTTTCTGTTACACCAGACCCAGCAACTGCCCAGCAAGGTTCAGTAGGGAAGCAGTTTTATTATAGTCGTTCTGCTAACGTAACGAACCTTATTAGTGCAGGTGGGGCTGGCACATATACAACAGGTGCCGTGCCAGCTGCAAGAACTTCAGCTGATTCAACAATTAGTCGTTCGGTTGGCTGGACGCTTGAGGTAGTTTATCAAAATGTGAGTTTACCACTAAGGAATTTATCGGTGTATGCAGGACAAGAAATTATTGAGGCATCATCACCACCAGTAGATGCTGTTATTTCAGGTTTTGCAACGCCGTCTACGGGAACAGTTACAGGAAGAGTACTTGTAACTGCCCAAGAAGGTGATGCTAACATTGTTGGAGATCAACTTCGTTTTGGGCCGAATGCAAATGCTACAGTTACTTTATTCGGACCGAGAAATCCTGCAAATAATTTCTTTCAGTCACAAATTTGTAATGACAATGGAAATTTAGATACGAGCGGAACATTTGGAAATCTGAATCAGCCGTTAGGAATAGCTTTAGCGATCCGAAGACAAGGGTGGGATATTACGAATGTAGATGCCTCCTCATCTTTAGTAAACAATCAGACGTCAGCAACTGTTCGCTTTGTCACAAATGGAGATGGATACGCTGCAGCTGGTTTTGGTGTTCAAATTGATGCAACAGGTCCAATCATTAATCCTGTTAAATCGGTAAATAGAACCGTTGCAGGGGTAGGGGATACTCTCACCTATACGATTACGGTCCCGAATACAGGAACAGGAAGTGCAGAAAACGTTGTATTACAAGATAGTATTCCGAACGGAACTACATTCGTAGCAGGTAGTGTAACGGTAGGTGGAGTAACGCAACCGAGTGCGAATCCCGCGAATGGAATTAATTTAGGTACAATCCCAAATAACACGCAAAGAATTGTTGCATTTCAAGTTCGAATAACATCGTTCCCGAACCCAAATCCTATTCCAAATCGTGCAATGGTGTCATATCAATTCCGTCCTTTTGTCGGTAGTGCCCCTATTACAAGTACGTCTTCTTCAAACACAGTACAAACGACAGTGAATCAAGCGACTATAAGTATGCAAAAATCTGTAGATCTACAGACGGCAACTCTTAATGATGTATTAACGTACACAGTTAATGTGACGAATAATGGGAATGTTGCTGCAAACAATGTTATTTTTGTTGATAGTATCCCTGCAGGAACAACATTTGTAGCTAATAGTGTTACGGTTAATGGAGTAGCACGTCCAGGAGCGAATCCATCAAGTAGTATTAATCTTGGAAGTATTAATGCATCGCAAACGACTGTAGTACGCTTTCAAGTACGAGTGACATCGAACCCTCTTGTCAATCCAATACCGAACCGTGCAAGTGCAACCTTTACCTTTACCCCAGTGCCTGGTCAACAACCAATTTCAGGTCAAGCGACGAGTAATACCGTAGTTACTACAATTAATATAGCTGATATAAGAACGAGAAAAACAGTGGATAGAGCTTTTGCGACAGTGAATGACGTTCTTACGTACACCGTTACAATTGAGAATACAGGAAATGTACTTGCGACGAATGTTGTTTTTCAAGATCCAATCCCAATTGGAACGACTTTTATTGCAAATAGTGTGACTGTAGATGGGGTTTCGCAACCTGGGGCAAATCCAGCGACTGGGTTTGCGGTAGCAAATATATCTCCCGGCGGAAGTAGGACAGTGACTTTTCAAGTACGAGTGACATCTACGCCATCAGGAGGTACGATTGCGAATCGTGGAAATGTATCTGCTAATTTCGTCGTTAAACCAAATCAGCCGCCAGTAACGATTAATAGACAAACGAATACTGTAGTGACACAAGTTAATACGGGTGGTTTAAATGTAATAAAAGAAGTGAATACAACGCAAGCGGCAGTAGGAGACACTTTAACATACACAATTGCCGTCCAAAATACAGGAAATGTTCCGTTAACAAATGTGCTTTTCCAAGACACTATTTCTTCCGCTGTTTCTTTCGTTGCAAATTCTGTAACAATTAATGGAGTACCGCAAAGTGGATTGAATCCGAATACAGGATTTTCTCTTCCAAATATTCCTGCGGCTCAAACAGTTGTAGTCACATTTGAAGTATTAATTGTACAGGATCCAGAAAATGAAGATATTTTAAATCAAGCAAATGTAACAGCAAGTTTTCAAGTGAATCCGAGCGAACCGCCAGTAACAATCAATGTACCGAGTAATATTGTGAATACAACTGTACAATCAGGGAATTTTGAAGTTGTGAAAGCAGTGAATACAGATGTTGCAACGGTAGGGGATGTTTTAGTATATACAATCGAAGTTATAAATGCAGGTAGTGTACCAGCTACAAATGTATTTTTCCAAGATTCAATTCCACAAGGGACATTATTTATTGAAAATAGTGTAGTTGTTAATGGTGTTTTACAAGAAGGGGCAGATCCAGAACTTGGATTCCCATTAAATAATTTGCCTACTGGTGCGAGTGTAATTGTTACTTTTGAAGTATTAATTGATGAAATTCCCCAAGGAAATAATGTCGTAAATAATGCGAATGTAACTGGAGATTTCCTTGTAAATCCGACAGAGCCACCGATTACTGTAACAGTACCAAGTAATACTGTTATGACAGTCGTGAATTCTTCAGGGTTAAATGTAATGAAAAGTGTAAGTGCTACTGAAGCAGGTGTAGGAGATACGTTAACGTATACAGTTCGTATACAAAATAGTGGAACAGTAGCAGCGACAAATGTATCATTCCTTGATCCAATTCCATCTGGAACAACGTTTGTAGCAAATAGTGTAACAATAAATGGAACGCCTCAGCCAGGTTTAAACCCAACAACTGGATTTCCACTTGCTAATATTCCAGTAGGAGGGATGGTAACAGTTACTTTTCAAGTGACGATCACGAGTGTACCACCAAATAGAGTTCTTCCGAATAATGCGAATGTAACTGCTGATTTCCAAGTAAGTCCTCTGCAGCCACCAATTACAATTGTAACGATTAGTAATATTGTTGTGACGCGAGTAAATGTAGGATCAATTAATGTAATAAAGAGTGTAAACACACCGCAAGCAGGCGTAGGAGATACGTTAACGTATACAATTCTTATTCAAAATACAGGAACTGTTCCTGCAACGAATATTATTTTTCAAGATCCGATTCCTGTTGGAACTGCGTTTGTAGCAAATAGTGTGACGATAAATGGAGTTGTTCAGCAAGGCGCGGATCCTATGGCAGGTTTCCCAGTACCAAATATTCCGGTCGGACAAACGGCTACGATTACGTTTCAAGTTACAGTGACGAGTGTTCCGAGCGGTGGAAATATTAGAAACCAATCGAACGTTACTGCAAGTTTTCTTATAAATCCAGCAAACCCTCCAATAACGACTGTTACGAATAGCAATTTTGTCGTGACACAAGTAAACACAGCACAGTTAAATATACAAAAATCTTCATCTGTACAACAAGCGGCATTTGGAGAAACTTATACGTATTCTGTTGTCATTCGAAATAACGGCACAGTACCAGCGACGAATGTTTCTTTCATCGATCCAATTGCTCCAGAAACAGCATTTGTCGCAAACAGTGTGACGATAAATGGAATTTCACAGCTTGGTTTAGATCCGAATATTGGTTTCCCGCTTCCTAATATTGCAGCTGGGGCATCAGTGACAGTAACGTTCCAAGTTACAGTAGTTACGCCATCCCCACGCGGAGCAGTATTAAATACGGCATCTGCTACAGCCACTTTCTTATTAAATCCTTTACAACCACCTGTAACAACGACAAATTCAAGTAATACGACAGTAGTTACAATACCGTTACCTCCTCCTGGTGAAGTAACAGCAACAAAAGCAGTTGACGTTGCGACTGGGGCTGTTGGAGATGTATTAACGTATAGCGTGCTAATTACGAACGTAGGAATTATACCTGTTACAGATGTACTCTTCCAAGATGTCATTCCGGAAGGAACGACATTTGTCGAAAATAGTGTAACGATAGGTGGGGTTCAGCAATTTGGTTTAAATCCAGAAATAGGATTTACTGTTACTCCATTATTAATTGCTGGTGGAAGTATTACGGTAACATTCCAAGTGACAATTACAGAGATTCCAGATAATGAAGTCATATTAAACGATGCTGACGTTACATTTACTTCACAACCGAATCCGCAGGAACCACCGATTACGGAAACGATATTAACGAATTTAGTCGTTACGACAATTAATATAGCGTTTATTTTTCCGTTAAAACTAGTAGATAAAGAAGTAGCGACTGTAGGAGAAATTTTAACGTATGATGTATTGATTTTTAATTTTGGAACAGTGGCAGCGACGAATGTTCAATTTATAGATACTACTTCCGCGGGTGTAGCATTTGTACCAGGAAGTGTGAGCATAAACGGGGTACCGGCACCAGGATTAGATCCTTTCATTGGTTTTACAGTTCCAGATATACCTGTAGATGATTTTGTACTTGTCACATATCAGGAGACGGTAACGAGCATACCAGAAGGTGGTACAGTTGTTAACTTTGTAGACGTTACCGCGACATTTGCTGTAAGTGAAACAGAACCACCTATTACTGAAACGACGACAAGTAACACGACATTAACAGAAATAAATGAATCTGGTTTGAATGTATTAAAATCAGTGAGTCAGCCGATTGTTGCAGTAGGGGATACAATCACCTATACAACAGTAGTTCAAAATACAGGGACAGTGACAGCAACGAATGTTCAATATAGTGATGTATTACCTTCTTCTATAGCATTCGTGCCGAACAGTGTAACGATAGACGGTGTGTTACAACCTGGATTCAATCCGAATAATGGATTCCCGCTTCCAGATATAAATCCAGGTGAAAGTGTAGAAGTAACATTTCAAGTAACAGTTGTTAGTGTTCCATCAAACGGAACAATTGTCAATACGGCAAATGTAACAGGTAGCTTTGTATTAGTACCAGGAGAACCACCAGTTATAGTAAACCAACCGAGCAATACAACACTCACAACTGTCAATAGAGGACAATTTAATGTTATTAAACAAGTAAATAGAGCGGCTACTCTCGTTGGAGATGTATTAACGTATACGGTTCAAATAACGAATACAGGAACAGTAATAGCTAACGATGTTCAGTTTGTTGATACGATTTCAGCAGGAGCGTCATTTGTACCAAATAGTGTAACGGTAAATGGAGTTTCGCAACTAAACTTAAATCCGATTACTGGCTTTGGAGTTGGAGATATACCAGTTGGTGAAACGGTTATAGTGACGTTTCAAGCGACAGTTACAACCATCCCGTCATCAGGAACAATTACGAACGTTGCAAATATAACAGGAAGTTTTACTTTAGTGCCAGGAGAACCACCGGTTATAGTGACAGATCCGAGTAATACGACTATAACAAGAATAAATAGAGGACGTTTCAGCATTATAAAATCTGTAAATAAAGAAGCGACACGTTTAGGAGATACGTTAACGTATAGTGTGCAAGTTACAAATACGGGAACGGTAACAGCGACGAATGTTCAGTTTATCGATGTTCCATCACCTAGTTTAGAATTTGTTCCTGGAAGTGTACAAATAAATGGGATTCCGCAAGTAGGTTTAGATCCTTTTGTAGGCTTTTCATTACCGGATCTTGCAGTAGGGGATAGCGTATTAATCACATTTGAAGTAAATGTAATTTCAATTCCGCCTTCTAGTAGCATTATGAATACAGCGAGAGTAACTGGTAATTTCGAATTGATTCCAGGAGAACCACCGTTTACAATTACCAATTCAAGTAATACGACAGTCACACCAGTAAATAGAGGCAGTTTAGATATGCTGAAAGAAGTAGATCATTCAATTGTTGGAGTAGGAGAAACGGTAACGTATCGTGTTCGTATATTAAATACTGGTACGGCTGACGCAATGAATGTTCAATTTATTGATGTGCTATCTCCGGAAGCTGTTTTTGTACCAAATAGTGTAACGGTAAATGGAGTAGCGCGTCCGGGAGTAAATCCGCAGGTTGGATTTACGATTTTGGACATTCCAGTCGGTGAGACGGCGATTGTAACATATGAAGCTACGATTACGAGTTTTCCAGATGGTGGTACAGTAGTGAACGTTGCTGGGGCATCAGCAGAATATATTTTAGTACCAGGTGAACCGCCAGTTACAGTGATGGACACGAGTAATACAGTTATTGTAACGGTAAATACTGCAATCTTATTTGTTGCAAAAGGAGCAAACTTTGAAGTAGCAATGGTAGGAGATGTTGTCACTTACGGCATTGCCGTCATAAATGATAGTACAGTTCCTGTGACGAATATTGTTTTAACAGATATCATTGATCCAAATACGTTATTTATAAATGGCACGGTAACGGTAAATGATGTACCTCTTCCATTTGCCAATCCGAATACGGGTATTCCGTTAGGTGATTTTCAGCCAAATGATGCGGCAATTATTAATTTCCAAGTTGTAATAACGGGAGGACAAATAAATAATTTAGTTACAAATACTGCTACAGCGACTGGGCTCGCAACTGTAAATCCGAATGAGCCGCCTGTAGTAGTTGAAGGTGATAGTAATACAGTTGTTATCCCGTTTATCCCTCAAAATGTCTCAACGACAGTCGTAAAAACGGCAAATCTTCAAACAGCAACAATTGGAGATGTCATTACGTTTACGACAGTCATTACAAATACAGGTGATACTGTCATGCAAAATATTCGTTTTCAAGACATGTTAGATAGTAGTGTTCGATTTATCCCTGGAAGCGTAATAGTCGATAGTGTTCCATTACGAAATGTAAGTCCAGTATCAGGGTTTCTTATAGGAAATTTAAATCCGGGTGAAGCGCGGACAGTTTCGTTTCAAGTAGTAGTTCAGAGCGCACCAAGTGGTTCAGGAAATTATATTAACCAAGCGAGTATTCGCTTTGAACATCAAGTAGGTACAGTATTGCCACCTGTTACACAAATAATAGAAAGTAACATGGTAGTCATCCCATTTGTTCCAACGATAGAACAAATTTGCGAAACGAACTTTAATTGCTTAGATAAAATTCCATTTCAATGTTCTCCATGTAATCACTTACAAATAAATAAAAAATAAATACCAAAAGAGCATCCTGTAAGAATAGGATGCTCTTTTTTATGTGTATCAATCATGTAGATTCTTTTTCGGGTGAGGTGAAAAATTCATTGGTTTTGTTGGAGAGTAGAAATGGAATAGCTCCTTTTATGACAGAAATATCCCAGTCCCACCATGCAAGTTTTTCTAGTTTTTCAATGGTTTCTTGTGAAAAACGATAGCGAACTAGTTTGGCAGGGTTCCCAGCTACAATTGCATATGGAGGTACGTCTTTTGTAACTACACTCTTTGCGCCGATAATGGCCCCGTTACCAATTGTAACACCAGATAAAACGCAGGATTGATAACCAATCCATACATCATTGCCGACTACGATATCACCTTTTGATGAAGGATGACCAGTAATATGTGCTCCTTCATCGAAGAGAGCATTAAATGGGTAAGTCGTTATCCAATCAGCACGATGCTCGCCGCCAAGTATGAAAACGACTTCTTCTCCTAATGAACAAAACTTACCTATTTTCAATTTCGTTTCATCATTCCAAGAAAAAATAGTTGGACCTACTTTACTATAAGTATAATCACCAATATCATATTTACTATATTCAGGTTTTTGATTTAAATATAACATAACAAATTTAGCATCCTTTCTAAAGCAAGTAATGGATATGGAACATTATATGCAAGGTGGAGTAAGGCGAACTGTGTTGTATGAATTAGTAAGATGTAAGTATGTTAGTAGAGAAAATGAATAACGGGGAGTGGAGTGGATGAGATACGAAATGGGGTTATATAATAAACCTTTTCAGTCAATTCAATCAGGAAAAAAGGTATATGAAGTACGCTTATACGATAAAAAACGTCAACTTATAAAACAAGGCGATGAAATTGTATTTACGAACCTTACGACAGCAGAAACGATGGTTGTAAAAGTAACGGAAGTAAAGCGATACGAAAGCTTTAAAGAAATGTACGAGCAAATTGATAAAAAGTTATTGGATTGTGAAAATGATAGTTTAGAGGAAATGTTAGAAAGTACATACAAAATATATACGAAAGAACAAGAAGAAAAGTGGGGAACAGTTGCGGTTCGTATTGAGGTAATAAAATGATGAGAAATCGCGGCGTGGCTATTATTGTACAGGATGGAAAAATTGCTCTAATAAAACGTGTTCGAGACGATGAAGTATATTACGTTTTTCCAGGCGGTGGAATAGAAGAAGGAGAAACATCGGAAGAGGCAACGAAGCGAGAGATATACGAAGAATTAGGGTTACATATAGAAGTAAAGCACCTTATTACAAAGATAAAGTATAAAGGTACCGAATATTATTATGAAGCCTATATTACGGACGGAGTATTCGGAAGCGGAAAAGGTGAGGAGTTTAAGCAGAAAGATAGAGGTTGTTATATTCCGTTATGGATACCGATAAATGAGTTGAAAAATGTGAATATAAAACCTTACGAAGTGGTCGAAAGTATATTCGATTATTATAAGATGTAAGGTCTGACAACATACAAAAAAAACCATTGACATAGCCTGCTGATTTAAGTATTGTATTCGAGTATGTTTATAATCAGGAGGTTTATATGAGCAATCAAACTACTACACATCATGTGAAAATGACAACAGCAGATCCATCTGGAATCGGTCTATTTGGATTAGCAATGGTAACACTTGTAGCATCATCTCAAAAGTTAGGTTTAACAGATGGCGTTTCACTTGTATTACCATGGGCAATCTTTTTAGGGGGATTTGCACAAATCTTTGCATGCATTCACGATGCAAAGCATAACAACACGTTCGGTACGACAGCATTTGGTGCGTACGGCCTGTTTTGGTTAGGTGTTGGAATGACTTGGTTAATTCAACTTGGAGTATTCGGCGAAAAATTAGCCCAAACTGCAGATTCAAAACAGCTTGGTGTAGCCTTTATCGGATATTTAATTTTCACAATCTTTATGACGATTGGTGCAATGGAAACACATAAAGTATTATTTATGATTTTCGTACTTATTGATTTCTTATTTATTGGTCTTTCATTAAGTACTTTAGGTGTTATGCCGCACGCAATGCATAATTTAGCAGCATATTCTGAACTATGTATTTCATTATTATCTTTCTATGGTTCAGCCGCAGCAGTGTTAAATACACACTTCGGAAAAGTTGTTTTACCAGTTGGAAAGCCATTTGGTATTTTTAAAAAGTAATAAAAAAGCACAGGTGATTGTATAGTCATCTGTGCTTTTTTGTATGGAATAAATAAAAATGAAAAATATAATTGAAATTGATTCTCATTATTAATATAATGAGAATGAGAATCATTCATTGCAAGAGGGGGATGCCAAAGTGGCGAAAATTTTAATTGCGTATGCGAGTATGTCAGGAAATACAGAGAGTATTGCTGATTTAATAAAAGTAAGTTTGGATGCTTTTGATCATGAAGTAGTATTGCAAGAGATGGAAGGCATGGATGCTGAAGAATTGCTAGCTTATGATGGAATTATTTTAGGATCTTATACGTGGGGCGATGGTGAATTGCCGTTTGAGGCAGAAGATTTCCACGAGGATTTAGAAAATATAGATTTGTCAGGAAAAAAAGCAGCTGTATTTGGATCAGGTGATACGGCATATGAACTGTTTTGTGAAGCGGTGACGATATTTGAAGAACGTCTTGTAGAACGCGGTGCAGAACTTGTACAAGAAGGATTGAAAATTGAATTATCTCCAGAAGATGAAGAGGATATTGAAAAATGCAGTAATTTTGCAATTGCATTTGCTGAGAAGTTCTAAGAATGGGAGTGTCAACGTGGAGACAATGTTAAGTGCAACTGCTATTACAAAATTAAGAGATGGAAAACTTATGTTAGCTACTACATATGATGGCTTATTTATTGAACAAGACGGAGAATGGAAACAGATTTTAAATGGCTTTCAAAAACGAATTCGGGATTTACATAGCGTAGATAATATAGTTTATGGTGTAGGCGACGAAGGGATTTTTATTCGTAGCATGAATGGTGGAGAGAACTGGACAATTCAGCGTTTTCCAACAAAAGCAACGAGTTGGAATGTGTGTAGTAATGTACAAGGAACTGTCATTGCTCATGGAGATAAAACATTGTATCTTTCTAATAATTTCGGTTCTACATGGGAGACCATTCATCCATTTCTTGATTATGGCAGTGATGCACCGTCTATTCGTTCGTTATTCTTATATAAACATTACTTATTTATTGGTACGAAAATACATGCGAAATATGGTGGTGTTTGGCTTTTTGATTTAGAGAAACGTAAATTAAAAAGAATTAAAATAGCGATGAATCAAATGATTTCTGCGTTGACTCTACATAATTCTTATCTAGTAGCAGCAAGTGGATCGTGTAAAGGAATTGGTGGTAATATTTCTTTTTGTAAAATAGATGAAAGTATTGAGAATGAAAAACTATATTGGCATACATGTCAAAGTGAGCAGAAAGCTAGTAGCTATTTAGACTTAAGTGTAGATCAACATGTGCTATATACGACTTCAACGCAAAATAAGGCGGGCGTTAGCACGGTTTGCCGTGTGCATCTTAATGAAGGGATTGTTACAGTATGTGACTCGGTTAAAGGGCATGGTTGGCGCATTGTTAATCAAAAAGAAGGCTATGTTGTAGCTGGATCAGGTGAATCAAAAGCGATGCAGTGGAAGAAAAAAGTTGTTTAGCAAAAAAAACTTTGCTTTTATTATATTGATATGATATAGTATGTTTAAACCATTTTACTTTTAATAATATAGAGATTTAAATGAGCTGTAACTTCCGAGGAGGATAGCAATGTTAAATCTCCTCAGGGGTTGCAGTTTTTTAATATCTGGCTTATTATTGTAAGGTGGTTGAAAATGAATATGTACATATAGGTACATTGTAGGAGGATTTTTTTCATGCAAAACGGTAAAGTAAAATGGTTTAACTCAGAAAAAGGTTTCGGTTTCATCGAAGTTGAAGGCGGAGAAGACGTATTCGTTCATTTCTCAGCTATCCAAGGCGACGGCTTCAAAACTTTAGAAGAAGGTCAAGAAGTTACTTTCGAAGTAGAACAAGGTAACCGTGGACCACAAGCTACTAACGTTAACAAGAAGTAATTTTTGAAAAAAAGAAGGGCTCGCCCTTCTTTTTTTTGCGTTCTTATTGAATATCCTCCAATGTACATATGATAATAAGACTGAATTTTTGTTTTTTATACGAGGTATTTCATGCATAAAGTGTATGAATAAATAGATACTGAAAATAAAGTATGTGTGTGAAAAGGATTTTAGAAAGAGGTAAATAAATTGAAAAACGCTACACATTTTATTGTGTTTGATATAGAGAGAAATTTTAGGCCGTATAAATCAGAAGATCCGTCAGAGATAGTTGATATCGGAGCTGTAAAAATAGAAGCAAGTACAATGAAGGTAATTGGAGAATTTTCGGAGTTAGTAAAACCGGGTGCACGACTTACTCGTCATACGACAAAATTAACGGGAATTACAAAAAAAGATTTAATTGGTGTAGAGAAATTCCCTCAAATTATAGAGAAATTTATTCAGTTCATTGGAGAAGATTCTGTATTTATTTCATGGGGAAAAGAAGATTATCATTTTCTATCTCATGATTGTACATTACATGGCCTAGAATGCCCGTGTATGGAAAAAGACAGTAGATTTGATTTGCAAAAATTTGTTTTCCAAGCGTATGAAGAATTATTTGAGCATACACCAAGTTTACAATCTGCAGTAGAACAACTCGGTTTAACGTGGGAAGGAAAGCAGCACCGCGCTTTAGCAGATGCTGAGAATACAGCAAATATACTTCTTAAAATATATAGCGAGAGAGATATTAATAAGCGATACAAGAGACATGGTGAGCTTGAACTTGTAAAGAACGGAAAACTAACAGAAAAAGCGAAAAAAAAGATGCGAAAATGGGTGTTTAAAGAACTGAAGAAACATGCAGAACGACCATTTGTGTGGAGTACATTTGAAAGTAGTGAAACGTGGGAAGGTATAACGGAAAGGTATTATATAAGTGAAAATACAGTAGAACTTCTGAAAAAACATTTCCCTACAGCGGTGAGAAAAGCGGAGCGGCAGCTTAAATATTTGGCTGAGATGGAGGAGAATGCACAGTCTAGGTGACATTCTCCTCCATTTCTAGCTATATAAATTTAAAGTCATCGTATTGACGGATGAGTAAAGTATTCAAATTTAATTAGGAATCAATTTGTTGTTGTAATTTGGCTATTATAATTGCTTTGAAAATTAAGGCGTCGTAAGAATTTTAAAATATATTAATAAAATAAGAGCTCATAAAAATGAAAGAGGGTACAGTTAAATGGAAGCAATCTTTAACATTTTAACTGTTTTATTTTTTATATTATATTCACATCACTTTTTATTTTTATTACACTTCCTCTTATAGTAAAAAGGAGTTAGAAAAAGCTTAATATATCTTTAAACCGCGGTGGATTAAAGATTAAAATTGAAGAGTAAGATAAGCGTTATATATATGGGAGATGCGATGATGATAAATTTGGATATCAAAGATATTAACGTAAAGATGGAATTAAACGGTGTCTTTTGGAATGAGGATAGGATTGCTGAAATGATGGTGACTACAACAGCAGAACATTCTCTTATTCTTCATATATTAGTTGACTTAGAAAATAAAACTATTTGTGCGATGAGTGCCACGATAGTGAATGGGTTCTGCCCTCTGTGCAAACAGAGAAGGGACGAATGCAGTGAACTTAATGACCTACAAAATAAAATGGATATTTTAGAAGAAGCCTACGATTGGGTGAGAGAGCATCCAGAATATCGTTTTCAATTATCTTTTTACGAGTACAATAAATTTGAGGTAGTAAAGTGAAATTTTTATTTTAATAACATACATAGTGACTATAAGGAAAAACATCAAAAACTTATAGAAGGACTGGGTCTATTAGTAAAAAGTGAAAAAATTGTAGTACGTTGTATACAAGAACATATTGAAATGGATATTTCAACTGGAAATATGTTTGTACAACAAGGAACGAATTTATTTAGATACTGCAACAAATTTTATCTTAAATCAAAAAAATTTAATAAATAAGCACATCTTGTTATAAAGCAGAGAAACCGATTCTTAGTAGAATCGGTTTTTAAAGTAAACGTCAAGTAAGTCCAAAATAAAAGAGCGCTTTGTTAATAGCGCTCAGTAAAAAAATAGTTATAGGGAAGCATTTATTCAATGTTAGAATCGAAATTTTTAGTATTGTGTGGTCTCATTTGTAGACACATAGTTGTTATTTAAAACATGTTTATTGGTTACTTGATTTTCTTTATTCAACCCCGTTCGGATCATATGAAAACTGTTGCTTATTCTCAATCCGCTCAATCACATCTTGCAACTCATCTGGCTTCAGAAACTCAATAGGAGAGAAGCCTTTTTCAAACGTAAGTGTATCAGCCTCAATCATTAATACGTATCGGTCATTTACCTTCGCGATATGTATTTGATCTCCGAAATCAGCAAGCAGGGCCTTCACAGAGATATGATCTGCTTTTAGCTTTAATTCCACTTCTGGGGCGTGCTCGACGATTTGAGCGGTAGCTTCCATTACTTCTTCGGTTGAAAATTGTTCCATAATCTCCCGCTTCGGACTGGTAGCCCATACTTCCATTGCTTGGTCGAATTGTTCGCGTTCTTCAGTACCTTCTTCAAATACATCTTCAATTTGGTCGTATACCATGTCCATTACTTGTGTTTTCATAATTTCAGGCATAGAGCGTTCGTATTCGACGAATTTTAAGAAGTCCTCGAAGTAGCGGGCATGTGATGCTTGGTGTATTTTTAGTTCGCCTACTTCAACCATACCTTCTTCAGGCATGTACGGATATTGGATAGATTTCATATTCTTCGTTGTGATGGCCATTTCAACGTTACGAATAAGCGTTGATTCATCTGAAATAGAGGCAACTTTCGGTTCAAAGTCACATTTCATAACGAATACGAACGGGTCATCAAAGTATTTACGTAGTTTTGCTTGAGCAATTAAAAATACACCACCACGAACAGCGCTTGTGTCAAGATATGTATAAACGAGAGGCTCGCTCATATCTTTGAAGTTTTCTTTTGTTTCTGCAAAACGAATACGATTAAATAGGTTGTAATGAGGGTTTGAATCGAGTTCGTGCCCTTCTTCTACAATAAAGCGCCCAATCTTTGTTGGGGCTTGTTCCGTTTTGGCATGACGTTCTACTTTTCGCTTTGAAATTTTTAATAATTCACCATTCAAAAATTCTTTTAAAGAGCTATCTTCATATTCTTCAGCGTCTAATGTTTGAAAATGTTTATAGCGTTTATCAACTGCTTCACCTTTTCCTTCTACTTGTACAACATAAAAAGAAAGATAATTTATTTCAAAATCCATATTTATCACCTTGTTTCATTTCATTAACTCTTATCAGTATAGAGATGGAGAAAACTTTCGTCAATTTATATAAGGAAGGGAAGACCCTTCCTTATATATTTTTTATTTTCAAAATTAAAATCCGTCTTCTAGCGCTGCAAATGGAATGTTAAGTCTGTTTTCTACTGTACGTAAACGTTGGTTTAAGCGATTTAGTCTACGTGTATGGCGCTCAACAGTATTTTCTAATTGACGTACTCTTTGCTCAAGCTCATTTACTCGTCGTTCTAGTTGACGGTTTCCAGTACCAGGGAAAGAGATTGGAAGTTGAAATTGTCTATTTTGGTCATATGGATTAACTTGTTCTGTTTGATCTATATATTGTTGGTATTGTGCTTGTAAATCATATTGAGGCTGATAACCGTATTGGTTATATGGATCATATGGATTGTAGGGATACATAAAAACGTCCTCCATTTCTTTAAAATAGGTTAAATACACGATACTGTATGTGTAAAAGCGGAGCAGTGGCACGGCAAATACCTAAATATATTTACGTGATTTACTTTTATAAATAAGAACAGGGAGTTGTTACATTTGTTTTTCGTTTATTTAATGGTATATAATGGATAGAAGGGGAGAGGTTACATAAAGGTTACAAATTTGCTAAACTTACATTTTCATAAAAATATGTATAGACATTTACAAAAGAAAAGAGTAATTTAAATAGAGTAAAAAATAACTTGTAACATTTTATAAACATATTGTAAAATGATTGTAACAAAACATACATAAAAATGAAATAATACATAAAAGCAGTGTTGGGGAAAAGGAGAGAGTATATTGTTCCGTAAAATAAAGGGTATTTTAGTTGGGGTGCTATGCGTAGCTGTAGTGAGTGGTTGTGGTACAAAAGTAAGTGATGTTGCATTAGTAAGTGATATTGGTGGACACACTGTCGCGGCTAAAGCAGAAGTGCAGGATTCTATTAGTTTAGTTGATAGTCGAACAGGTACTGAAGTGAAAAAAATAGATTTGTCTAGTTTAGGCTATTTTGAAGACGAAGCAAAATTTAAAAAATCGGTAACGAAGGTTGCTAGTGAGGTTGGGAAAACCGTTGATAAAAAGATGGTTCCATCACGTATAGCACCTGATGGAAGTTGGCAAGAAGGAAAACCTTCTTATGAATTAATGGAAAAAGAATTAGTAGATAAATTGTTAAATGTTGGTATGTGGGATTCTTCATATCAGTTACCAATCACAGAGAAAAAGCCTACGGCAACATTAAGTGATGCGCAAGGAAGTGGTACGGTAATTGGTAGATATGAAACGAATTTAGGTGGATCAACAGGTGGCCGTATTGAGAATATTCGTTTGTCAGCGGCGAGCATAGATGGAGTTGTATTAGCAAAAGGAGACCGCTTCTCTTTTAATGCATTAATCGGTGATACAACGCCAGATAAAGGATATCAATTAGGAAAAGAAATTGTAGATGGTAAATTAGTAGATGGATATGGTGGAGGTGTTTGTCAAACATCTTCGACTTTATACAATGCAGCAGATCAAGCTGGTTTGAAAATGGTAGAGAGAACGACGCATTCTAAAACAGTTGGTTATGTGCCACAAGGAAGAGATGCTACAATTGCATATCCATACTTAGACTTAGTATTTGAAAATACGAACGACGCACCTGTGAAGCTTTATATGGGCATTCAGGGCGGAAAGTTAGTTGCTGAAGTACATAAAATGAGATAAGAGTTATAAAGTCACTTTTTCTGAAAGTTAGAAGAGGTGGCTTTTTTATTAAGAAAATAAAAATATGCATAAATTCTGACTTTTCTTATTTACATAGGGTGATTTTGGTTGTATTCTTCATAGTAACGGTTATATGTAATGGAAAAATATTGGGATAAGGAGATGGAGTTATCCATGGTACAAATTCATCCGAAAACACGTATTGGTCATGTTGCATTTAAAGTGAAAGATTTAGAACGTCAAATTGCTTTTTATGAGAATGTAGTAGGCTTAGAAGTAATTAAACAAGAGGGGAATAAAGCGTATTTATCTGGAAAGGGTGGTAAGAATACGCTGCTTGTTCTTGAAAAGTTGGAGGATGGGGCACTACAAGAACCACGTACGACTGGTATATATCATGTTGCTTTTTTAGTTCCGACTCGTGAAGCTTTTGCTTCGGCACTATTTGGGGTTCTTCGTAATAAGAATGTAATTGATAGCCCGGCTGAACAAGAAGGGCGTTATACATATTCAAATGAAATTTTACCAATTTCAAGGTTTAATAGTGCAAGTGATCATACGTATAGCGAAGCGTTTTATTTACAAGACTTAGAGGGTAATGGAATTGAAATATATGCAGACCGCCCGCGCGATCAATGGGGAGAAGGACCAGGAGGAAGTACGCCGCTTGATTTAAAAGCATTGGCAACGCTCGTTGATTATGAGTTTGCTGGTTTACCTGCTGATACTGTCGTTGGACACGTACATTTACGAATAGCTGATGTAGAAAAGTCACATGAGTTTTATGTAAAGACGGTAGGCTTTGAGGTACAGCAGCGTGAAGAGGATTGCTTATTTATTTCGGCAGGAGGCTATCATCACCATATCGGTGCAAATACGTGGAACGGAGTAAATAATCCGCACCCACCAACACATGCAACTGGACTAAAGGTATATACGATTGTACTACCGCATAAAGAAGCGTTAGATGAAGTGAAAGAAAGATTAATAGAAAAACAACATGAAATAAATGAAACTACAAATGGATTTACAGTAGTAGATCCAAGTGGTATTACAGTACAGTTTGAAATAGAAGTAGCATAAAACAAGCCAGAAAGTGTGTAATCACTTTCTGGCTTGTTTTTAATTATTCATAGTTCAATCCAATACCTTCTTACAATATTTCCATCTTCCTCAATGAAATCATCATCACGAAGCCCGCCGTTATGTAAGATTGTTTTTTCTGATCCTGTATTCACTTCGTCACAAACGACAAGTACTTTCTCGATGTTTAATTCCTTCGTTTTTTCTAGCGATAACTCTAATAACTTCGTAGCATAACCTTTTCTTCTTTCAGAAGGGCGAATGCCATAACCGATATGACCTCCAGCGTTAAATAAATGTTCGTTTAAACTATGACGTATATTAACAACTCCTACAATTTTATTTTCATCTGTAACGAGCCAATACGTAGAGTCTGGTACCCAAGATTCAGGAAGGTTTACTCCGTTATGTGCATCGAGTAATTCTTGAATCATAGCCGGAAAGTTAGAAGGGGCCTTTGAAATAACCCACGGAATCATCGTTTCACCGCTATCTTTCCATTCGTTATAAAAATCTAAGTATTCTTCTTGTAAATCAGTAGTAGGTGTAATCAAAAAGACATTCATTGCTAGTAAGCTCCTTTTATTTATGTTTTATTTCACAAAAATCAAGGTAGAAAATGAAAGCGTTTTCCGACTTTCTCAACCTCATTTCTTGCACTTCATATGCAATTTTTAACTGAAGATAAGTAAGGTGTTGAACTTAAAGGTTTTTTTTTATGAGAAATAGGTTATCTTGTTTATGCTAATATTTAAAATATTAGCATAAAAGAGTTGGAATAGTAAGTGAATTTTGATGGAATGTTTTTATATCGATAAATGGATGTGTGTGATAATTTTTGTTTTATCCATCTATAATGAATGAAAGGGGGAAGTGTTCGTGAGCTTACATATTGATTTTATTTTACGAATTGGTATTGCTGGTTTATTAGGAGCAATGATTGGTATTGAAAGGGAAATTCGATCAAAAGAAGCTGGATTAAAGACTCATTTCCTCGTAGCGGTAGGGAGCGCTTTACTAATGGTTGTTTCGAAATATGCCTTTTCAGATATTATGTTTGAAAATCATATGTCCCTTGATCCAAGTCGTATTGCAGCGCAAGTTGTTAGTGGAGTAGGTTTTTTAGGTGCAGGTACAATTATTATTCAAAAACAGGTAGTGAAAGGATTAACGACAGCGGCTGGTTTATGGGCTACAGCAGGAATTGGATTAGCAATTGGAGCGGGTATGTATGTAGTAGGGATTGGAGCTACGATTCTCGTTTTAATTGGGTTAGAGATTGTAAGTCGTATTTTTAAAGTGCGATTTTTATTTCCGCAAAATATAGCAGTGCAAATTTGTATGAATAAACATGAAACGATACAACAAATATTAGAGAAGCTTCATATGAAAGGTATTCCAATACTTTCATATGAAGTGGAATCTTTACAGCAAGATACAGGTGTAGTTTATAAGGTAGGAATGCAGCTGAAAAATATATCACCTGAAGAAAAGAATGCATTCATTCAATATATACAAACATTACCAGAAATAACATTTGTAAAGTTAAATTCATAGCGTTGAAAAAGAGGTTAGATGTAGCAGAAATTTCGCTATTATCTATCCTTTTTTGACACAAATCGCATGGAGAGTCAAGCGTTAATTTTACTATGAATGGATACATATGTGAACGTTACCTTATTTTTTCTCAATACAGAACAAAAAGTCAGAATAGTAAGATATTAGTGTAGGAAACTAAAAAATGTAAGGTAGGGGAGAGTATGAAAGGCTATTCAAAAAAAGTTTTAGTAGGGGTAAGTTTTGCTAGTTTACTGTTAGGGAGTTTTCAAGGGAGCATATCGGCGGAAAATACTAAGGAAGAGCAAGTTTCTTATCGAAATGTGCTCAAAATGGAGCCAGTTGGTGTACAATTGCCAGTGCAAGAATTAGCTCATTCATCAAAAGTGCTAGAAAATAAGTCTTTTGAAAAAAGGCTACAATTTGCTGATTTATCGCAAAGACCGCCAGAAGTCAAAAAAGAAAGTAAACAATTAGCTGTAGCGAAAACTTATACAATTGCTGAATTAAATCAATTAAGCAATCAGCAATTAGTAGATTTACTTGTAACAATCGACTGGGAGCAAATTACGGGGTTATTTCAGTTTAATAAAGACAGTCTAGCATTCTATCAAAATGATAGTAGGATGCAGGCGATTATTGATAAATTAAAGCAGCAAGGGCAAACTTATACGCAAGATGATTCAAAAGGGATTGAGACATTAGTAGAGGTATTGCGATCCGGGTTTTATTTAGGATTTTATAATACAGAATTAAGTAAACTGAATGAACGAAGCTATCATGATAAATGCTTACCTGCATTAAAAACGATTGCGAGCAACCCGAATTTTAAGCTCGGTACATTAGAACAAAATAGAGTTGTATCATCATACGGAAAATTAATAGGAAACGCTTCGAGTGATGTGGAAACAATAACATCGGCTGCGAAGATTTTTAAACAATATAATGATAGTTTTTCTACATTGGTAGATAATCTTTCAGCTGGAAATGCGATTTACGATATTATGCAAGGTGTGGATTACGATATTCAATCATATTTGTACGATACGAGAAAAGTACCGAAAGATACAGTATGGTATCAGAAAATAGATAGTTATATTAATGAGCTAAGTCGTTTTGCATTAATGGGAACGATTACAGCGAAAAACGGATGGCTTATTAACAATGGCATTTATTATACAGGTAGACTCGGTACGTTCCATAGTACAGGGACGAAAGGGTTACAAGTTGTAACAGATGCGATGAATATATACCCGTACTTAGGGGAGCAATATTTCGTAGCAGCTGAGCAAATCGCGACAAATTATGGCGGAAAAGATGCAAATGGAAATATGGTTAATTTAGATCAAATACGAGAAGATGGTAAGAAAAAATATTTACCGAAAACGTATACGTTTGATGATGGTGCAATTGTTTTAAAAGCTGGAGATAAAGTGACTGAGGAAAAAGTAAAACGTCTATATTGGGCAGCGAAAGAAGTGAAGGCACAATTCCATCGTACCGTTGAAAGTGACCAGCCATTAGAAAAAGGGAATCCAGATGATGTATTGACGATGGTTATTTATAATAGTCCAGCAGAATATCAATTTAATCGTCAATTGTACGGGTATGAAACGAATAATGGTGGTCTTTATATAGAAGGAACAGGTACATTCTTTACTTATGAACGTACACCACAAGAAAGTATTTATAGTTTAGAAGAGTTATTCCGACATGAGTTCACGCATTATTTACAAGGTAGATATGAAGTGCCAGGACTATGGGGGCAAGGTAAGATGTATGAAAATGAAAGATTATCTTGGTTTGAAGAAGGAAATGCTGAATTTTTTGCAGGAGCAACGAGAACGGATAATGTTGTACCGAGAAAGAGCATTATAGGAGGATTATCTTCAAATCCAGCAGAGCGTTATACGGCCGAGCGAACGTTAAATGCAAAGTATGGAACGTGGGATTTCTATAATTATTCCTTCGCTTTACAATCGTACATGTACAATAAGAGGTATGATATGTTTGATAAAGTTCATGATCTTATTAGGAAAAATGATGTGACAGCATATGATGCATATCGCTCTGCGTTAAGTAAAGATACGAATTTAAATAAAGAGTATCAAGACTATATGCAAATGTTAGTTGATAATCGTGATAAATATAATGTTCCGTTAGTATCAGAGGATTATTTAGCAACGCACGCATCGAAACCAGTTTCAGATATTGCAGCAGAAATTACGGCGGAAGCAAATGTAAAAAATGTATCTGTAAAGAAAAATAAATCACAGTTCTTTAATACATTTACACTACAAGGAACATATACAGGTACTGCTGCAAAAGGAGAATATGAAGACTGGAAAACAATTACACAAAAGGTGAATGATACGTTAAAACGTTTAAGTACAAAAGAATGGACAGGCTATAAAACAGTAACAGCTTATTTTGTGAATTATCGTGTGAATGCATCAGGACAATTTGAGTATGACGTTGTGTTCCATGGTATGAATACAGAAGAAGGAGCTGTGAATAAAGCGCCGGTCGCAGTTATAAATGGTCCGTATAGCGGAAATGTGAACGAAGCAATCTCTTTTAAAAGCGATGGTTCAAAAGATGAAGATGGAAAAATCGCTTCTTATAAATGGGAGTTTGGAGACGGTACTGTAAGTAATGAACAAAACTCAACGCACATTTATACAAAAGAAGGAACATATACAGCGAAATTAACAGTAACAGACGATAAGGGAGCAACTAATACTGCTACAACGAGTGTGACAGTTAAAAAGAAAGAAGATAACAGTGTAGAAAAAGAGCCAAACAATTCATTCCAAACCGCAAATAAACTGCAGTTGAATCAAATTTTACGTGCTAGTTTAGGAAATGGTGATACAAGTGATTTCTTTGAAATAAATGTAGAAACAGCTAAAAACCTTCAAATCAATGTAACGAAAGAAAATAATATTGGAGTAAACTGGGTTCTTTATTCAGAAGCAGATTTAAATAATTATGTTACGTATGCCCAGCAACAAGGAAATCAACTAGTAGGTAGCTACTATACGTATCCAGGGAAATATTATTTACATGTGTATCAGTATGGTGGGGGAACAGGGAATTATACGGTAGAAGTGAAGTAGTAAAAGGGAAATTGTTTTTTCGATGAATAGCAAAAAGATCTATGCTTTTAATGAAAAAACAACTGTAGACAATGACTCTAATGGCATTAACAGATTAAGTGTCGAGAGATCTTATATTTAAATTAAACAAATCTGAACAGTAAATGAGATGAAATCGATAAATTATTAGTTCATCAAAATGTAAGAAAAGTAGTGAATTTTAAGTACGTTTAATTAAAGGATCAGAGTTTATCTGTTTTTACAGATAAACTCTGATCCTTATTATTTGAAAGTAAGATAATTGATACGTAAGGTAGCGGGATTTTTAAAATTCATTTATTTAAAAAGTTAAGTAGAAAATTTTTATCATCTAAATAACTTTCATTACATTAGCAGGGGATACTAATAGAAAAGCGTGTCCCTTTACCTAATTCACTCTCTATCTCTATATCTCCGTTTAATTCTTTAATAATACTGTAAGCAATCATAGTACCAAGTCCAGTCCCTTTTTCTGTTGTTGAATAAAACGGCAAAGCAATTCGTTTTATTTGTTGAGATGACATTCCAACACCTGAATCAATAATATCAACTATAATATTACCTTTTATTTTTTGTATATTTATTTGTAATACTCCACCATTTTTCATAGCCTCAATTCCGTTTTGTATGATGTTGTTTAGACAGAGTCTGAATTTTTCGGGGTCCCCATTTATATAAAAGGAATCTGTACTATTTTGTTTTATGTCAACTTTGTATGATAGAGCGAGTGGTGAAATAGTTTCTTTCACCTGATTTAATATGTAATTAATATCTATTTTCTCTTTTAGGGTGTTCTTTGGTTTGGTTAAAGATAAATAGTTATTGATAGTAGATTGTATTTGCTGCATTTCAATTAACATGATTTCTAAGTACTGATCCTGAGATAGCTTAGAGGCATGTTTTTCATTTAATAATTGAGTGAATCCATGAACCGTGGTTAGTGGATTGTGGATTTCGTGTGCAATTGACGCCGCTAGTTCGCTAGCTATATAAAATTTTTCAGCCCGTTGCAGTTTTTCTTTCATTTTATATTTCTCAATCATTCCCTCTATTAAATAAACTGATAATAATAATGTGAAAATATTAATGATTATATAATTTAATAAAAATTCTATGAGAGTAGCGTCTATTTTACCTCCTGTATTTATTTGAGTTACAATACCGCAGATAGAAAGTGAAGCTGTACATACTAAAATAAGGAGTAAGCTTAATAATATCTTTTTTTCTTTAAAATGCATAGGTAATAAGTAACGGAAGAGCATTGTTATACCAGAAATAATTGTAAAGATAATAAATGATGGAAGAACGCCATTTCCACCTAAGTAAAAGCGATAAGAAAGATATAAAATTCCTATAAGAACAATGTTTTTTGTATTTCCATACAGAAAAACTAATATGATAGGAATAAAACGTAAATCATAAATAAAGCCAGCATGTAAATGAAAAGGAAAAGTCATACAAAAAATAATAGCAATAGAGGAGAGAGTAGAAATTAACATATTATTACATGTTATTTTTTCTCTAAATTCTAGCCAAAATACGTGATAGCTAAGGATACAAATTATTATAATAAAGGTATTTAATAAGAGAGTAGAAATTCCCATAGTTTTGCATCTCCGATAGTTTGTAAGTAGGATTATGTATAAGTTGGACCTAGATGTTTAGTATTAGTAGACTTTCTATCTAAAAAAGGAAGGGTACTTGAAAAAATGTTATTATATTACTCGTATTAGAATTGATGAGGAAGATAGAAAAAATAATAGATAAAAAATCTACTTGAATTTATGTACATATGAAATTAGAAAATAACTTTTGTATAGATAAAATTGGGATTGAATTACTGGTAAAATAATGGGTTTCTGAGTGTGAATATTCTGTGAAAACAATATATATGACGACCATTGTTTTGTAGCTTTCGTTATATTAACATGGAATTTACCGAATTACAAAGTGAAAATTTAAAATTTTTTTATTCATATAATTTATATGAAATGAAAACACTGTTCACTCGAGTATTGTGGTAATGAATCGTATACATTTTGTGTGAAAAAACCTTTGAAATTAACATGTTCTTTTTTATAAAACATAATACTGTAGCTTTATCTATGTGAGTTACTCAATAAATATTAATACGTAAAGTTATTATATGTATATTTAAGGATATGAATTATTACATAAAAACGCACTTAAAAAAGAATGTATGATGGTAATAGAATACAAACATCAAGGGGGAACTTAAAATGAAGTTAAATAAACTAGTGCTTAGTTGTGGAGTGATTTCGGCATTAACACTTGGTGTGTTAGGGAATAATACTTATGCTGAAGAAGTGCACAAAACGAATGATGCAATTAATATAGTTGAACACGTTCCTGCAGACATATTATTAACTCAAACAATGGATTATAGTGGAGAGGCTGTCACTTCTTTTGTATATAATGGGAGTACTGATTTAAGCTTCTTTATGAAAAATAATGGCCAAAATACAATGGGGTATAGTGTAAAAGGCCCAAATACGGAGTTAATTGTTGGTGGTTATATAAAACCTGGAGAACAACAAATTAATGTTACAAATGTACGGAATGCTTTATCTCCATTACCGATTGGAACATATAAAATTTACGTTTCAAATGATGATGGTTCTAAGGGACAATTCCAAGTTGCAGTAAGATCTATGAATTAAATTTAAAAAAACTTGTTTATGAGCTGATTTAATTTTTACCTTCTGGAAAGAGATGATATTGACCCGAGAGTCCCCCATAAAAGTAAAAACGAGCATCCTTATGTAATTGTGAGAGGGTGCTCGTTTTTTGTTATGAAACAGAAAAGAATTACTTCCAACCACTTATAAAGACATTTTGATATTTTCTTCGCTAATCTACTAGTTTGTGTAAACGAGAGAATATCCATTATGAAAGATTTCAAAATAAAGGTGACTTAACATGCAGCTAAATTGTATTGGGAAATAGAAAAACCACTCTTATAGGAGTGGTTTCTAATCATTATTTTTAGGCTATACATTTAAAATTAGGCTAAGTTATAGAAATAATAAATATTTTATTCGTTGTTATTATTTTGGTTCTGGATAATGATTGTAGTATGAGATTCTAATAAATTCTTGGTAGACATTTGTTAATTTAGCATTTCTAAGAGCATCGTTGAATTTTTGCATACGTACACTACCTTGAGCGTAGCCCCCACCAGGAGTATAAGGATTTCTAGCTTCAAAGTCATCCATAAATACTTTTAATTTTTTATAGTCTTGAGATTGATAGAAAGCCGCGGCCTCTTCAGGAGTGACATCAAAGTAAGAGGATGATGTTGAGTTATAAGAAGCTGCTTGAGCAGTAGGTGCCTCTAGCATAGTTGTAGCTCCACCGAACATAGTAAGCGCCATAGAAGATACAATAATTTTTTTGAACATAATAAAACCTCCATGTAGAATATTTGGATTAATAGCAACCCTGTAATCATTATAGTTACAATGAAAATGGTTATCAAATGCAATGTTGCATAATTTATTCTTTGAATGAGAAGTTCCCCTTATATCTAAATGGAGGAGTGTAATAAGGAATTAATAGATTAAAAGAGGGGTACATATTATTCGAGGTAACAAGAAAATGAAATGAAAAGGCTATTTTTTAATTGGGGAAAGTTAAAAGTCCCTGTTATTAAAGAGAGGGACTTTCACAAAGGAATGAGAATTAACAGCTGAAGGTATCGTTATTGGGAATTTAATTTCGTTTATTTGTGTTGAGAAATAAATAGTATAAGTTGTATAAGGCGAAATGAAGGAAGATTTCTTATAGATTTTTCGCTTAACAAAGTATGTTAAACCTTGCTCAAAATCATGTAATAGACTATGAAATAATCTTTCTAAAATATAGTTTGGCTGAAAATTAGAGGACATTAATTCAATGAAGTAGTAATTACTGTTTTTCAGGATAGGGGTCTTTTTTTTATTTAATAAAGAGAATATATTTTCTCAACAGGACAAATGGTAATCATCTATAAGTACTACTTATAAGGATAATAGGAAAATAGAAATAAATAATAAAGGAGAATGTGAAATGACAACATTACTATCTAATAGAAATCGAGTTAAAATCAGTGAAGAAGATGTAGATGTATTAAAGGTAATGGCACATCCCGTTCGATTACAAATTGTAAATGAATTAATGCACCATAAAATGTGTAATGTTACACAGTTAACGAAAATATTAAAACTCCCGCAATCCACTGTTTCACAGCATCTATCAAAATTAAAGGGAACCGTACTCCGTGCAGAAAGACGAGGATTAGAGATGCATTATTATATTGATAATGCTAAGGCCCGCCAGATTATAGGGATTTTAGGTTTTTAGGTTCATACTACGTAAAAAGTTTCCTCATATAAAATAGGGAACTTTTTTTGTTGAACAAATTGTACATATTTATAAATAAAATGGAAAGAAGTAAACTAGTAATTTAAATAGTGGCCTCTTTTAAAGATAATTAAATATGCCAAAATATATGATTACAAAGCGAAACTTTTGATGCCTTTTTTTATTTATTAGGTAAAAGCAATTGGGTGGATTTTCTTACAGTAATGGTTGGATAAAATAGAAGATTACTAACTTGAACAAAAGAACTACTAGTTACATATTTAACATACATATTTATCTGGTTAATTGCAGTCGTGTTTTGGAATCTGTATATAGTAAACTCATTTAAAAACTTGAAAAATATTAAAATGTGTAAATTTTATGACTATTTAGCCAATTTTGTTTAATATTTGTAATTTGTTGTTTTATAATGATAATCGGGTTGCTCGTGAATGTTTTAGATATTGCGATATATACTCAGATAAATTTATTTTAGGGAGGTTTCAGAATTGAGTAAGAGAGTTATTATAAGAGTTTTTACATTATTATCAGTACTGGCATTATTCCTTAATGTGTTTTTACCAAGGGCTAGTGCAGAAGTTATGACGCATGAAAAATATTCAATGGACTGGAGTTATAGTAATAGTCTAGGTAAGTACATTCGAACTGAAATTATTAAAAATTCAAGTGGTCAAATTGCTTATTGCTTAACTCTTGGATTAAAATCACCAAATGGTGAAGATCTTCCTGAAATGGGGAAAACAGATAATGTAGTATATAAGGTCTTATTAAATGGTTTCCCACAAAAAAGTACTGAACAGCTGGGAGTAGCTAATAAAAATGAAGCGCATTATGCAACTCAGCTTGCGGTCTGGAATGCATTAGGACAACTTGATGTAAATGAATTAAAACATGAGAATAAAAATGTTGAAAAAGCAGCTAAGGCTATTATTAGTAATGCTAATAATAGTGAAGAGACGCAAGATATTTTTATGAATGTGATTCCTGCTGAAAAGCAAAAAGCAGAATTAAAGGGTGAGTTCTTTGAAACGAATCTATACACAGTGCAAACAAATGCTAAGAGTGGTTCTTATAAGGTAGTAGCGAAAAATGCCCCTAATGGAGTTAAAATTGTTAGTGAAAATGGTGAAGTGAGAGATCAGCTTTCAGTTGGGGAAAAATTCCGTATCCAAATTCCTAAGAACACAAAAACAGGTGAATTTAATTTAAGTGTTGCTGCTAATTTAACTAAAGTTCAAGCAATTGCTTACCGCGGCACGGATACTGTTCAGAATGCTACAGTATTATTAGAAAGAAATGAAGAAAAGCTTAGTGGTGATCTTGCAGTAAATTGGGAAGCAACTGGTTCTTTAAAAATTAAAAAGGTTGGAGAAAATGGGGAAGTTCTAGCTGGTGCAGTATTTGAAGTCTTTAATGCAAATAATGAATCAGTTGGAAAAATCACGACTGGTGCTGATGGTACTGCAGAATTAAATAACCTACAAATTGGTACATATACAGTAAAAGAAATTAAAGCACCAACAGGTTATGTTTCAGGTGATAAACCACAAACTATTGAAGTTAAAACAGGGGAAACAGGAGCTGTTCAAGTAGTAAACAATAAAGTAAAAGGTAACATCGAAATTAAAAAACTTAGTGATTCAGGAAAGGTTTTACCAAATGTTGAATTCACAGTCTTCACTGAAGATGGAAAAGAAGTGAAAAAAGTAGTAACAAAAGAAAATGGAATTGCAAACGTTGAAGGTCTTACGTATGGTAAGTATTATTTCTTAGAGACAAAAACACTTAATGGATATATTGAAAATAAAACAAAGTATCCTTTTGAAATTAAAGAGCACAATAAAACACTTACTTTTACAGTGGAAAATACCGAAGTAAAAGGTAGTGTAAAATTACTTAAAGTAGATAATGAAGATATCAGCAAAAAATTAGAAGGTGCAGTATTCGAGTTAAAAGATGCAAGTGGGAAAGTTATTGGTGAATATAAGACAGATAAAAATGGTGAAGTTAACGTCAAAAATTTAGCATATGGTAAATATTCATTTGTAGAAAAGGCTTCTCCAAATGGTTATGTTCTTATTAAAGAACCAATTGTGTTCGAAATAAAGGAACATGGGAAAATTATTGAGTTATTAGCAGTTAATCATCTTATCAAAGGTGATCTAGAAATTACAAAAGTTGATGTAGCTGATGGAAACAACAAACTTCCAAATGCAGAGTTTACTATTTATAATGAAGCAGGAAAAGAAGTAGTAAAAGGAAAAACAGACGATAAAGGTATCGCGAAGTTTGAAAAGTTACCATTTGGAAAATACACATATAAAGAAACTGTTGCACCAAAAGGTTATGTATTGAATGAAGAAACGTTCTCTTTTGAGATCAAAGAGAATGGTCAAATCATTAAACATATTGTCAAAGATGAAAAGATTCCTTCAATAAAAACAACAGCTACTGATAAAACTGATGACACAAAAGAAATGCACACTTCTAAGTCTGTAACAATCCAAGATAAAGTGGAATACAAAGACCTACAAGTAGGTAAAGAGTACACTTTAAAAGGTAAATTAATGGATAAAAAGACTAATAAACCATTAGTTGTAAATGGTAAAGAAGTAACTGCTGAAACTAAGTTTACATCAAAAGAAGCAAACGGATCTATCACACTAGATTTCACTTTTGATGCAACTGGTTTAGAAGAAAAGGAAGTAGTAGTATTCGAAGAGTTACTGAAAGACGGAAAAGTTGTTACGACACATACTGATATCAATGATAAAGGTCAAACAGTTAAGTTCGTTAAGCCATTAGTAAAAACAACTGCTACAAACAAAGCTGATGGTGGAAAAGAGATTCATGCAAAGGATGCTATCACTATCCAAGATAAAGTGGAGTATACTAACTTAGTTGTTGGTAAAGAGTACACTGTAAAAGGGAAATTAATGAACAAAGCTATTAACGAACCATTATTAATTGGTGGTAAAGAAGTAACAGCTGAGACTAAATTTATTGCAAAAGAAAAGAATGGTTTTGTAACATTAGACTTTATTTTCGTTGGTGCTGAGCAGCAAGGAAGAGAAGTAGTCGTGTTTGAAGACTTGTTACATGAAGGTCAAGTAATAGCAACTCACGCTGACATTAACGATGTAGGTCAAACAGTTCGATTTGTAGAGCCTTCTATTAAAACGACAGCTACAAACAAAGCTGATGGTTCTAAAGAGTTAGATGCTTCTAAATCTGTAACAATCCAAGATAAAGTGGAATACAAAGACTTAATCGTAGGTAAAGAGTACGTTGTAAAAGGCAAACTAATGGATAAAGCAACAAAAAAACCATTAGTAGTTGATGGTAAAGAAGTAACAGTAGAATCTAAATTTACAGCAAAAGAAAAAAATGGTTCTATCACACTAGATTTCACATTTAATGCTTCTGCATTACAAGGTAAAGAAGTGGTAGTGTTTGAAGAATTGTATCAAGATAATGTCTTGGTAGCTATACATGTTGACATCGAAGATAAGGGGCAAACAGTGAAATTTAAAGAAGTAAAACCGGAACAACCAAAACCTAATCAACCAAAACCAGATCAGCCGCATCCAGATAAAAGCATTCCAACACCAGAACAACAAAAAGCAGAAAAGACATTAAAATCAGGAATATTACCAGTTACAGGTGGAGATTTATCCATGTGGATCTCAATGGGCGTTGGCCTTTTATTATTAGCTCTTGGAACTGTATTATTTATCAAACGTAGAAACGCATAATAACTATATCATTTTTACAAAGAAGGTCTTCTAATAATTAGAAGACCTTTCATTTTTGAACTTAACTCGGATTTTGTTTGAGTCAGTTTGGACATTCGATTTTAAGCGTGAATAGCATTTAAAATCGAAAATTTATTCGTAGTAAATAATACATAATTTTGTTTTACCGTTTTAATTAAAATACGATCCGTTGTACCATATGCTGTTCCAATACGAATCACATTTGATTCTTCAACGCCAGCATAGGTAGAATCTTCGATAACCTCAATCACATCACCTAATGGAATCGTAACCTTCGCCAACTGCCATGAAATAATTAACTCTTCCTTTGTTTTTTTTACATGAATACCTAGCATCATACCAAGACCTTTCTATAATAGAATGCTACACTTTTCATCTTATTATACAAATTTTCAGATTGTTTTTCTATATGTAGGAATAGAATGGATTTTATATATTGGAATCTTAAGAGTGGCAAAGAAATAGGAAGATATACTGTCATTTTAGTAAGGAATACTGTATGAAGAAAAGTTCACGTCAAATTAATATGGATTTGATATGGTTCAAGTATGATGAACGAGAAACAGTAAGCGTGTTAGGAAGGAAATGAATAATGAGAATTAAATTAGTAGGGATTTTCACTTGTATGATTGTGATACTAGGTGTCTTTATCGTTTACACCAATCAATCTATTGGTAAAGAACCAGAAAAGACAAATTATGAAACTCGTGAAAACTCCATAAATAATGAGAATAATAGTAAGCAAAATGGGACTTCAAATAAGATAGCAAGTTCTTTTGCTAGTATACAGGCTGTAGTAAATAAGGAATATGGATTGCCCGAAGACTATAAGCCAAAGGATTTAGTAGTACCGAATGTACCATTCTCATTTAGTGGAACGGTAGAAAAGAGTTATCTGCGTAAAGAAGCAGCTGAAGCGCTAGAAAAGTTATTCCTTCTAGCTAAGCAAGAGGGGATCCAGTTGAATGCTGTTTCAGGGTTTCGTTCCTATGAATATCAAAAAACTCTGTATGCCAACAATGTTAAAAAGAAAGGACAAGAGCATACGGATCGTTTCTCGGCAAAGCCTGGACATAGTGAACATCAAACAGGATTAACGATGGACGTTTCATCTAAAAGTGCAAATAATGAACTAGAGCTAGCGTTTGCGAACACGAAGGAAGGCAAATGGTTGAAAGAAAATGCGCATCGTGCAGGATTTATCATTCGTTATTCTAAGGGGAAGGAAAGTATTACAGGTTATGCATATGAACCTTGGCATATTCGCTATGTAGGACATATTGCTGAAAATATATATAAGAAAAACCTGACTTTAGAAGAATATATGAATCTGTGAAAATAGAATTGAAAAGTTAAACTGTATTTAATGTTTAAGAATCCTACTTTTCTTATTAAAAGGCCTAATTTCTCAATGTATTATAGAGAAACTAGGCCTTTTTCATCATTTTATCAAAGTATTTTTCAGTTAATGATTCGATGTACTGATTATATTTTCAAGTGTTCGCTTTGAGCTACATAGATATAGTTTTTGTTGCAACTGTTTGTTGAAATACCTTATCATGCTCAACAATAACCATTGTGGGATTAAATTGTTGAATAAGCTCTTCAATCTGCATACGCGAATAGATATCTATAAAATTTAGTGGTTCGTCCCATATATATAAATGAGCTTTTTATAGAATATTTCACGTAGAAATTCCCGATCTTCTGCTTGGGGACAAATTTCTTCAAGGATTTCATGAGTAAGTTTGTTCTTATCTGCAACAGGATAGGGGAAGTAATTGAATTCTACTGAAGCAAGGATTTTCCCACTATACTCATAATTCCCTAACAATAAATTAAAGAATGTCGTTTTACCTCGTCCGTTTCTACCGATAAATCTCAGTTTCCAATCCGTATCTATTTGGAAGTTTACACCTTCAAAAATAGTAGCAAAGCTACGTGGGTATGAAAAAGTTAAGTCTTGGACTTTTATCATTGACATAATAATTCCTCCTTTATATATCGAAACGTTTCATATAAAGGAGGAACATCCATCCATTTTTTAATTCCTCTATATAAGTTTGATGGATATTAACGACTTATATAGAGCATTACATGTGTAATAATAGTGTCTGAAGTACTCATTTTTTTCGCTCCTTTATTTGTTAGGTGTATGTAACAATTAATAAGTTTCAACTAACATAAAACGGGAATAAAAAAATCCCCCAATTTGTAATCGGAGAGATTAGTCTTTCGTCTATAATTAATAAGTACTTATTAATTATTTGAATCATGACAAATAAAGTATGAACTGAATTTTAAAAATGGATAGACTAACCCTATATTTTGTAGTTTGAAGTTATAAAATTCAACTTAAAATATAAATTAGTTAATCATTATTCATCCATCATTCCTTTCATAATTCTATTTTTAGAGTAACATTCTTTTTTGAGATGCAATATCAGAATCAGCTTCACCTAATCCTAAATCATTTATAATTCTTTGAGTAAGGAAATAAAACATTACCTTCTTTTTATAAATATCGTATTATTGTTCAATATTTCATGCCTTTTGTCCATTAAAAGGGGAGAGATTTGAAATTGACATCAATCTTAGTTGTAACTATAATAGTTACAGTTAGTTTCGTAAATTAATTCGAATTTCCATGTTAATGATAGTATATTTTCATTTCTTTTAAGTGTGATAGTTAGCAACTAAATATAATCCAATAGAGGATTATATTCTATCTCATATTTAAAGAGTAGTTAAGTTGTACCATCCAAATTTACTATGCACAACACTTAAAAAACTACATTTTTCAACTTATCCTTTTTGGAATCCTCGGTATTAAAAATTGTAAACATATACAAAAAATTAACAAGACTGTTGTATGTAGAAAGAAATCTTTTAAAAAGGTCATAATATGGATAATAGGTGGCACACATTTTAATTAGTAGGAGTTGTGCCACTATCAAGACATTTTTTAATAAAAGTATAGAAAAAACTCAAGAAGGTGAGTCCATTGCGTAAACATGCATATGTGCAATTTTATGTATTGATATTGGCTTTAATAGCTTATATAAGCTTTTGCTTTATATTTTTATTTGTTTTTCCGAATCATTATTTCGTATCAGATTTTAATATCCGACTATCATCTTTAGTCATTGAAACTACTGTGTTTATCTCATTACTGTATTCTATATTAGCTAGAAAAATTAAGTTAGAAGTATTCTGGGTTTGCATTATTATTGCAATAGGGTGTTTCTTGATAGGGAATTTCATATCCGCTTTTCAAGTACTTAATGTGGAATTGCCAATACAAAATTTTAATATCTCTGATGTATTTTTGTTGTTTTTCTTATTCTTCTTTCTCTTTGCGTTCTTTTATAAAATCATGATGGAATGTAACAAGTGGGAGAAAGCGTATTTACTTTGTGATTTATGTATTGTTGTTACTGCTATTTTTACATTAGAGTGGTACCTATTTAATAAACCTTCTGCAAATATCTTATTTTTATCAATTGGAGATGTTTTTCTCTCATTTATTTTTCCGATTTTAGATTTATTGCTTCTATTACTTGGAGTTACCCTAATCTTTCGACCAGCTATTTTCAATACAAAAAGTAAATTGTTTATTTTTATCCTAGTATTAACCGGATTGGCTATTACGGACTACTTGTATTTTTATTTACAAGACGATTTATCAGATCGTTCAGTTATATTATTAAGGTGTTTGTATAGAGTTTTCCTATTATTTATCGCTATTGCTGCTACAATTCCAAAGAATGCATCTTCTAAAAGAAATTATTTTATTATTAATCCGACATTTGGAAAGAAAATTCTTGTCATTTTCCCTTATCTTGCAGTTACAGTTTTAATTGGCTTTACTTTGAAAGAGCAAACTTCTTCATCTACACTGATTATGGGAAATTGTATTGCTTTTGTATTTGTACTGATTCGTCATACAATCGTACGAATGCAAAACAAAGATTTAACTGAAACATTAAAAGTGTTTAATAATCAATTAGAACAAACAGTATCTCAAAGAACAATGGATTTAATAAACAAATCTAATGATTTGGTAAAAAATCAAGAGAGATTTAAGTCACTATATGAGTATCATCCGGATCCTATATTAACGATTGATTCAAATGGTACCGTATTAAATATAAACCAGGCTGGAAGTATGTTATTAGGAAAAGACAGTGCTGTATTAATAGGGAAAGAGTGCTTCTCTATTTTTTTAGATGAGGATAAATCTGAATTGGAATCGGCTATAAAGAAAGGAAAACGATGTAGTTCATCTTCGTTACAGTTACGTGTGAAAAATAACAATGAGAAGGATATACTCTTTTGGTATGTCACTATAGTTCCTATTATGATAGAAGGACAAACCTTTGGGAGTTATGTAATGGTAAAAGACATAACGAGGATGAAACAACAGCAGGATGAGATAAATTATCTTGCATTCCATGATACGGTGACGGAGATTGGAAATCGTATATTCTTCCAGCAGGAATTAGAAAAATCTATTAAGCGTGCACAAAAAACACAGGATAAGCTTGGGCTCTTGTATATTGATTTGAATCGCTTTAAGACTATTAATGATACACTGGGTCATTCGATTGGTGACAGGGTTTTAAAAGAAGTTGCCAACCGTTTTAGGACATGTCTGTCACCGACTATTCCTCTAGCAAGAATAGGGGGAGATGAGTTTGCGATCATTATCCATAACCAAACAGAGCAACAGCTATTGGATTTGTGTGAAACTTTATTTCGTATAACTGAAGAACCATTTGTAGTAAATCAGCATAGTTTTTACTTATCTCTTAGTATAGGAATAGCAGTGTATCCGTTTGGAGGAATAAATACTACTACACTTTTACAACATGCTGATATTGCTATGTATAGTGCAAAGGAAAAAGGTAACAATGCTGTTTGTATGTATGACGAGACATTATCTCGAAAAATAACCCGTCGATTACGATTAGAACAGGATTTACCAAATGCAATTGAAAATAATGAGTTGTTTTTATTGTATCAACCACAGATTGATAGTAAGGCAGGTAAGGTTATTGGTTCAGAGGCTTTACTACGTTGGCAACATCCAGAGCTCGGGCTGATTTCTCCTTTTGAGTTTATACCTATCGCAGAAGAAACGTCGCAGATTATTTCAATTGGGAAATGGACATTACAGAAAGCGTGTCGACAGCTGAAAGAATGGCATTCTGCGGGCTATTCAAATCTAAAGATGGGGATAAATTTATCAGCTATAGAGTTTGAACAGAAAGACTTTGTCCAAATAATTATATCGACCATAGAAGAAATAGGAGTACCTGCTAGTTCTATTGATTTGGAATTAACAGAGCGAATAGCAATGGTAGATGAAAAAGAAACTTTATCGAAGTTAAAAGCATTAAAATCATATGGTGTACATTTATCAATTGACGATTTTGGTACAGGTTATTCTTCATTAGCGTATCTGCCACTGTATCCAATTGATACTTTGAAAATTCCGAGAGAATTTGTTAATAGGATCGAAACTTCTACTGATGGAGATGAAATTATACAAACCATTGTTTCACTAGCGCATACTTTAAATATGAAAGTGATAGCAGAAGGGGTGGAAACGAAGGGACAGTTAACAGTGTTACAACAAAATGCATGCTATCTAATTCAGGGCTATTATTACAGTAAACCTGTAAATGAAGATGAGTTTCTCATGTTTTTAAACACGATGTGGAATGAATAAGTGAGAACTCCGTATATGTGAAGTAAAGTGAAAAGAAGTTCTATCTATATTGAGTAGAACTTCTTTTTTATACTTATTTATCAATAGATAATTAGTTAGACCTTCAACCTAAAATATAAATAGCTTTTCTAAATGTGAAGAAGCCTAGATAGTTATCTGTGAGAAACAGAAGTAATTAAAAAGTTAATTAAAGTTTGTAACAGTTCATCAGAGCAGTCAATACTTTCTTTTTCATACACATCACTTCTCGTAGCCATTCGATATAAGGTACCCAATAAGATATGGGTAATGGTTAAGGCAAGTAATCGAGGATCTATATCTTTACGGAATGAACCATCTTGTATTCCTTCTTCGATTAATTCTTGTAATGTGAATAAAGCTTGCCCTGTAATAGATGTATATTTTTCTTCTAACTCTGGTGTAGGATACGATTTAGAATACAATTGATCAAACAAGCCTATGAAGCGGAATTGGGAGGAGTTTGTTTGATATTGATGACTAATAAATTTAAACATAGATTCCATCTTTTCGAAAGCGTTAGTTCCGTTTTGTACTTCTTCTTTTTCAGCTTCTAGTAACTCTGTTAAGATTCGGATTTGAATATTAAATAAAATTTCATGAATGGATTTATAGTATTTGTAAAGGGTAACTCTACTAATTTTTGCTTTATTAACGATATCCACAATAGTGATATCCATTAATCCCTTTTCTAAGGCCAACTCCAATGCAACATCTAAAATTTGTATTCTTCTAGCATTACGCATCTGTTCTAATTCTTGTTTCCGTGTTGAGACCATTAATTTGCACTCCATATTGTAAATAGTTTTTATTTATTAATATTACTCACCATTTTAATATGAAATAAATTACAAATCAATATTAGTCATATGGTAATCAGGTTATATAAAAACATATAGTATCAGTTTATATTATTACCTTACTAAACAAATTGCTTATTTAGTAACGAGTTTGTGATTTTGGTTTGTGTGCGTATGTTCGTTTTAGTGTTCAAATTCTCAGCTGCGTCTGTATTTACTAATGTAAAAACTATACCTTCTTTTAAACTGAAAGTACTTGCTAAGTAATGTTTGTTATTTCCTGAATTTTTTCATTCAACAAGTTCCTTAGAGCTTTTGTATAGTGTACAAACTATCATTTTTAGAGAGGATAAAGGTATTAACATCGTGTAAATACCCTAGCGATTTGAATTATATATGTGTGTTAACACGTTGTAACTATCTTTTTGTGAAATTCTTAATTTTAAGCAAGATTATATATCTGGTCTAGAATTTTTAGTATTGTCTATTGCACACAATAAAAATGAGTGTTGACATTAAAAATACTTAGGGTTACTATTTGTTTGTGGTGTTTACACGGTGTAAACACTTGGAGTGATGAAGGGAGAGAATTTTTCAGTTGAGGTAATTTACTATAGAGTAATTTATATTGTATCTATATAATCTTTTTATAAAGATAATCAGATTTATATTCGTGAATATATATTACTCAAAAAAGGAGAGATAGAAAAATGAAGTTAAAACCGTACATAATCGCTTTCAGCCTATCTGCAATTCTAGCATACAATACTATGTTAGTTTCTGCCGATAGCACAGAACAACCTATTGTTCTCGGGTATACCTTATATGGTACATCCACTGATTCTCTAAAGGTAACACAACCAGCAATGAATCAAGTATCAACAGATAACTTTTTCTTTTATGCAGATGGTACTGTGCAAGGGGAAGCACCTAAAGAAGTATTGTCCTATTCGCAAAAAAATAAAATAAAAATTTATGCAGCTTTATCTAACTTTAATAATGATATTAATTACTTTGACGAGAATTTAGCTCATAACGTTCTTTCTAATTCAGGGAAAAGAACAAAATTAATAAATCAAATATATAATATAGTTGTTAAATATAAGTATGATGGCGTAAATATTGATTTAGAAAATATTAAGCCAGAAGATCGGGACTTACTTACTACTTTTGTAAAAGAGACATCAAAAAAATTCCATGGTTCAGGTCATTCTGTTGTGGTATCGGTTCCTGCCAAGAATGAGGATGATCGTGAGAATACATGGACATGGCCATTTGATTATGCTCAATTAGGTGAAAATGTAGATTTTCTTCAAGTAATGACTTACGATGAACATGGTACATGGAGTCAACCAGGATCTACTATTAGTAAGCCATGGTTAGAAGAAAATCTAAATTACACTACTAGAGTGGTAGATAATAAAAAAATTATTATGGGTATCCCTGCATACGGAAATGATTGGGATTTGAGTGATAAAAGTAATAGCAAAATGCTTGCTTGGAAGGACACAAATGAACTTATTCAAAAAACAAATGCAAAACCGCGTCGTGATGGAGCGTCTGGTTCGATGGTGTTTACGTATACGGATAAAAATAATCATAAGCATGAAGTTTGGTATGAGGATGAAACAAGTATTAAACAAAAAACTCACTATACAATCACAAAGAATCTTGCAGGGGTTTCCGTTTATGCAATAGGACAGGAGAATAAACAATTCTGGACAGCAGTATCTAGTGGCTTAAAATAATTCCTGGACATAATAATAAATCATATTTATTTTATAGAAATTATAGGTTATACTAAAGTTAGGTGCAAAAATGCACTGTTTGAAAAAGAGTGAAAAACAAAAAGGAATCCGTAAAGGGTTCCTTTTTGTTTTTTTCAATGAAGTAATATTCTAATTATCCCTGTCTTTTTTATATGCAAATGAACTCACTCATTATAAATTTACAATGAATTTTGGGGAGATTTAGGAATTCTTGCAATAAAATATAGGACACCATTTTGGTTGTCTGCTCGTGGAACAAATGCCAGAAATACTTTTTAAGTAATTGGCTGTTCTTTTCCTTGCCAAAACCTTCAGTTATAGGAAGAGGTTCAATGAATTGCGTCTTAAGTATTATACGTTATACCCGAATAATTTTAAATCTTCTCCTGAGTCTGAAATTATCTTTTCGAACTGCAATCCTACTTTTTCTAAAAGCTTTCCTGAGGCGGTGTTATCTATTGAAGTAATTGCTACAATTCGTTTCAGTCCAAATTTTTGTACACCGTATTCGATTACCGCAGAAGCAGACTCGTGGCCATATCCTTTTGAACGGAATTTTTCTAAAAAGGCAAAGCCGATATCAACATCTTCTAATGAATCTCTTTTAATAAGACCGCACATGCCAAGTGGCGTGAGGTCTTCTTTTCTCTCTACTAAGTAAAGGCCAAATCCGAGTTTGTTATACATATCGACTGGTCCGTTTACGATATAATTTTTTGCGTCTTCTAAGTTTCTAACCCCTTTATCGCCAATAAACTGAATCCATGCAGGATCGTTTACTAATTCAAGAATAAACGGAGCATCTTTTATATCGAGCCAACGAAGAGTGAGTCGTTCAGTTTCAAGAACTATCAATCTATTGCACCACCTTTAAATGTTATAACAATTAGTATGGATTGCGTAATACAAAAGTGCAACATATTTTAATTACGCTCTACTTGTTCACATAAAGTTCGTTTGTTTTGTATAAAAGGATATTTTATAATTAGATTTGATTGTAAAGAGTGAGATGCTTATACAATAACTCCTAGGTGACTAGGAGTTTTTACTATATAACTATCATTATTACTAAATATGACACACTACACATTCTACTCAAGGAGGTATATAATGAAAAAATTATATAATGCATCGTTTACGTATTTAATTATCGGTTTATTGTCAGGAATATTTGCTAGGGAGTATGGGAAGTATAAAGGGATTTTAGGCTCTACTTTATTAAATCTTTTACATACACATACACTTGTACTTGGTTTTTTCTTCTTTTTAATTGCTTTAGGATTAGCAAAAGTATTCGCGTTTCATGAAGTGAAAGGATTTAATAAATGGTTTGTTTTACATAACATTGCATTAACTTTAATGTTAGGTTCGCTGGCAGCGAGAGGGCTTCTTCAATTAAATGGAGCGGATTTTAAAGAGTTAACGTATATTGTAGGTTTCTCTCATTCATTGATGGCAGTTACTTTAATTTGGTTTATGTTGTTAATAAAGAAGTCATATAAAATGTAGTTTAAAAAGAACTTGTAGCGAGTGCTACAAGTTCTTTTTTGTATGCTTAAAGTTAAAAAATCTCATTTTTCTAATTATTTTGTATAAAAATGGTATACTTATTTTAAAATTAAAAAAGGAGAGTTAGTTATGGAAATAACAATTGAGCATTTAGTAAATGAATTAAAGGATATACTTCCTGAAGAGCGAGTAGTAATAAATGAAACAGTAAGAGAGTTACATAGTAAAGATGAATCTTACCATACTAGTAGTTTACCTGATGTAGTTGTTTTTCCAAAAACGACCGAAGAGGTTAGCGGGATAATGAAAGTAGCGAGTGAGCATAAAAGATCTGTCGTTCCATTTGGGGTAGGCTCTAGTTTAGAAGGACATGTAATTCCGTATGAAAAGGGAATCACAATGGATTTTTCTCTTATGAATAAAATACTTGAAATAAGGGAGAAAGATTTTCTTGTGAGAGTACAGCCAGGAGTGACCCGCTCTCAGCTCAATAAAGAACTGAAGAAATACGGTTTGTTTTTTAGTGTAGACCCAGGAGCCGATGCAACGTTAGGTGGAATGGCTGCTACAAATGCAAGCGGAACGACAGCGGTTAAGTATGGCGTAATGCGTGATCAAGTTCGTGATTTAGAAGTGGTTCTAGCTGATGGAGGCATAATACATACGGGGAATTTAGCAGCGAAGTCATCATCAGGTTATCATTTAAATGGTATTTTCGTAGGTTCAGAAGGGACGCTTGGATGTTTTACGGAATTAACTTTAAAAGTATATGGTATACCAGAGCATGTTATGGCTGCCAGGGCATCGTTTCCAACTATAAATGATGCAGTAGAAGCTGTAATTAACATATTACAAGCAGGTATTCCAATCGCGAGAATTGAACTCGTTGATGAATTATCTATGAAACAAGTAAATCATTACAATGAAACAAGTTACAGAGAAGAACCGACGCTGTTTTTAGAGTTTCACGGCAATGAAGCAGGGTTAAAGCAAGATATTGAATTTACGAAAGAAATCGTTCTTGATCATAAATGTATAGAAATTGCGTTTGAGACGGAAACAGCAGCGAGAAATAAACTGTGGGATGCAAGACATAACTTAGCGTACTCTTACGTGCATAGTTATCCTGGTAAAAAGCTAATGAGTACAGACGTATGTGTGCCAATTTCGGAATTAGCTGGAGCGATTCAACATGCGAAAGAGGTATTAGATAAAGTAGGGCTTATTGGCGGTATTCTAGGTCATGTTGGAGATGGGAATTTCCATGTACTCTTAATGATTGACACAAATGATAAAGAGGAAGTAAAGAAGGCGGACGAAATAAACGAAAGTATCGTTCTGTATGCTCTTAAACGAGGAGGAACGTGTACAGGAGAACATGGCGTTGGAATCGGAAAACGAAAGTATCAAGAAGAAGAACATGGGGCGGCATTATTTGTAATGGAGAAAATAAAGAAAGCTCTTGATCCGCAAAATATTTTGAATCCGAATAAGGTGTTTCAATTAAAAGATAGGGGCTGAGTGGATGAAAATACTAGAAGCGATAAGTAATATAGCTGGAAAGTATTTTGCATTTTGGACCGGCTGCTGCACTCCCAAGTGTATTAGCGGCAGTATGGCATAACATTGCAGGGCCAATATTAGCGACAGTTTGGTCAAAAATACAAAGGGAAAATTTATCAATAAATATAGAAAAATAAGAGATAAGCATTTCATTTGAAATAGAGGAATGATAAATAATGCAAAAACGTATTGTACATTTTGAAGGAATGGTTGTATTTTTAGCCACGATTTATATGTATTCGATATATGAATTTAGTTGGATTATATTTTTTGTATTCCTTTTAGCGCCGGATTTATCCATGTTAGCGTATGGGATCAATAATCACGTTGGTGCTAACATTTATAATTTATTTCACACATATATCATATCGATATTAATTGTTATCATAGGTGTTTATTTTAAGATAGATATAGTTATTATGATTGGTTTAATATGGATAGCACATATTGGAATGGATCGAATGTTTGGATATGGGTTGAAATATGAGACGGATTTTAAGGATACTCATATTCAACGTTTATAATTTATTTTGAGAAGAGGGATACGTTGAAGCAGAGAATTGCTATCGAAGAATATGATGTCAAATGGGAAAGTGAATTTAATAAAATACACACTCTTATTAACAATGTAATGGAAGACAGCATTGTATCTATTGAACATGTTGGGAGTACATCTGTTAAAGGGCTTGCATCAAAACCAATATTAGATATTGATGTTGTAATAGAAGAGTACGAAATTTTTCATGAGGTAGTAAAAAAACTGGAGAAGATAGGGTACTATCATCAGTTAGAATGGAGCTTTAAAGGAAGAGAAGCGTTTGGAAGAAAGGATGCGTTCGTTCCATGGAACGAGGGAAATACAGTTTGGATGGAACATCATTTATATGTGTGTGATAAAAATAGTGAAGAGTTGAGAAGGCATATAGCGTTTCGAGATTACCTGCGTGAACATACTGAAGTAGCTAATGAGTATGGAAACTTGAAGGAAGAGTTAGCAAGAGAGTCGAAAAATCGATCGAGCTATGGCGAAGGTAAAACAGCATTTATTACAAATATATTTGGAAAAATAAACTAAGGTCGCATTAAGTACATGCGACCTATTCTTATTAAATTGAATGCTGCCACTATAAAATAATGACAAACTGGCCCTGTTGATTGATGCGATTACTAAATATAATAGGAAAGAAAATAGAAAAGAGCGGAAAAGAGGGAGCTAATGTACATACCAAAATATTTTGCAATACAAGATGAAGAGATGAAGTACGAAACAATTGAACAAAATAGCTTTGCGACATTATTTTCTCAACATAACGGGGAACCATATGCAACGCATTTACCGTTGGTGCTAAATAGGGAAACGCTCACGTTATATGGTCACTTCGCACGTCCGAATGCACAGTGGAAAGATAGTGAGAATCAGCAAGTATTAGCTATATTTCAAGGGCCGCATAGTTACATCTCTCCGTCATGGTATGAAACAAACAAAGCTGTACCAACATGGAACTATGTTGCAGTACATGTATATGGAGAGTTAGAAGTTGTTGAAGATAAACAGGAATTATTAAATTCTCTTCAAGACTTAGTACATAAATATGAAGATCCACAGAGCACCTACTCACTTGATGATGTAGACCCGGATTATATGGCAGGGTTAAGTAAGGGGATAGTTGGGTTTAAAATAAAGATAAATAAAATAGAAGGAAAAGCGAAGTTAAGTCAAAATCATTCTATAGAGAGACGGAATTTAGTTGTGGAGAAACTTGAGAAAGTTGGTAGTGAGGGGAGTAAGAGGATTGCGGAGTTGATGAGAAAATAAAACCTGCATGAAAGGGAAATATTCTAAATAAGCGTATTTAAAAAGACCTTCTTAATTGAAGGTCTTTCATTTTTTAAAGTGCTTTTTCAGTTGTTGTTGAGTTGTAGTCTGTACTTACGCCAACGGATTGAACAAGGTCAGGTCTTTGTGGTGCAGGAAGATCAGCATGACCCGCTTGGTATGTAAATGAACTATGAATACCAGTAGCCAAAATACCGAAAACAGATAGTCCTAAAAAAACAGAGCTAATTTTTTTTATCATTTCAATGCCCCTTTCTCAAACGTTTTTTCTTTTGCTTGTAACGCTTTATGAAAATATTCACTTGCCTTAATGTGGTTATTTTCACTATAAAATTTAACAGCTAATTTTTCTGAGTATTCTTGAGTGTAGTTATATAATAATTCTTTGTCGAAAAACGTAATTCCTTTAAGAATAATTGTTTCTAATTCTTCAGAACCAACATTATTATTTAGTTCGTTTAGAATTTTAAAATGATATATATATTCTTCATTATTTAATTCCGTACAAATTTTTAACCCTTTTTGGATTAATCCTTCAGCGATAATTGTTTCATCTAGTTTAGAGTGTTCTCTTGCTTGCAAGAAGAGAGCTTTGAAATGTGTAGGCTTCTTTTCAGTTACTTCTGATAGGTGACGGATTGCGAGTGTGGAGAGGTTTTGACTCGCATATAACCAACCCAAATTATTACGTACACTTAAAATTAATTCTTTTTCATTAGATTTTTGTAAAAGGTGTATTGCTGAATTATATTGTTCTTCCGCTTGTTCATATTGTTTTAAATATACAAATGAGGCACCTAATGTATTTTTACATAATCCAACTTTAACTTCGTAGCCAGTTTGTTTATCGAAAATCTCTTTAGCTTTAGTTGCATATTCAATGGATTCAATTGGTTGGTAAAAGTGATAATGGAAAATCGCCATTCGATAATAAAATTCAGCATGCTCTAGATTATCAGTGTTATTTACTAATAATAACTTAGCCTGTTCATAATGTTCGCTAGCTATGTTATAGTCTGTGGTTAAAGTTGCATAAATGCCTTTAAAGAAGTGATAGTAGTAAGACAGTGGATGATTGGATGAGATTACGTAAGAATCTATTTTATCAAAGCTATCTTTTGAAATACTTAAACTATCTGTCAAAACTTTATGTCGAAACTCTAGTAAGGAATGATATAATGCTAAATTTTCATCTTCCTCGAAGTTTAGTTCCTTTTCCTCAATTTCATGCTTTAAGTTTGTCGCTTGGGATACATCTTGTTTTAGCATAGCCAAATACCAGTCATTAAATAATTTTGTAATTTGTTCATTACCTTGTAGTTGAACGTTCATGAAATCCCCTCACTTTTTGAATATTCTTATAAAATATAGTATCAAAAATAAAGATATTTAGAAATGATGTTTTATATTTCTCAATATTTGTTTAACAAGCTTACGAGTAAGTCTATTGGAATAGTGTAGAATTTGTTTTGGATTAAAGAAATGGCATCGGGGGATGTGCATTTTAAAGTTTTAGTTGAGTGGGGGATATAAAAAGGGTGCGTTCACACAATTGGTATGAACACACCTTGTTACATATTAAACAATCAAGTCCCACAAAAAGTACGATAAGGACGATTCGTCGGCGCAGGTGGAACGCAGTATTCTTCTTGCTCTGCAGAATAAGCATAAGGATTTGATAAAGCTTCAAGAAGTTTCTCCATTACGCTATAATCTCCATCTGTAACAGCTGCTTCTAATGCTTCTTCCACACGGTGGTTCCTTGGAGTGATCGACGGATTATTATTTTTCATCATCTCATAGGCGTTCTCTTTTGATTCTTCTTGTTTTTCTAATCGAGATTGCCATAGTCCGTACCATTCTTTAAATTCTGGACTTTCGAATAGAGGGGTATTTTCTAACGTATCGAGAGTTAAAGAACGGAAGGTATTTGTATAATCCGCTTTATATTTCTCCATCATTTTTAAATGTTGCTCAATAAGTGATTGATCTTGTTCCTCGTTGCTAAATAGTCCTAATTTCTTTTTCATTCCAAGGAACCAATTGCTTTCATACTGTACGCTAAATTTTGAAATTTCGTCTTGTGCAATCTTTAATGCTGCTTCTTCATCTTCATGTAGGATAGGTATTAAAGATTCAGCTAAACGAGCGAGATCCCAAGCAGCCATATATGGTTGGTTTCCATATGCATAACGGCCTTGTGTGTCAATAGAGCTAAATACGGTTCCTTGGTCGTAATTGTCCATAAATGCACAAGGACCGTAATCAATCGTTTCCCCACTAATCGTTATATTGTCAGTGTTCATTACACCATGGATAAATCCAACAAGTTGCCATTTAGCGATAAGACTTGCCTGTCTTTTAATGACTTCTTGTAGTAATGCAGTATATGGATTTTCATGAGATTCAATTTCTGGATAATGCCTTTTGATCGTATAGTCAGCTAGTGATTGAAGATCCTCGATAGAACCACGAGCGGCAGCATATTGAAATGTGCCAACACGTATATGGCTACTAGCAACCCTAGTTAAAATTGCTCCAGGTAACTTTGTTTCACGATATGTTGGTTCGCCAGTTGAGACAACTGCTAAACTTCGAGTAGTTGGAATATCAAGTGCATACATTGCTTCACTAATAATATACTCACGTAGCATCGGACCGAGTGCAGCACGACCATCACCGCGGCGTGAATACGGAGTAGGGCCAGAACCTTTCAGTTGAATGTCAAAACGTTTACCGGAAGGAGTAATTTGTTCGCCAATTAAAAGGGCACGACCGTCGCCTAACATATTAAAATGTCCGAATTGATGACCGGCATACGCTTGAGCTAATGGATGAGCTCCTTCAGGGAATGCATTACCAGCGAAAATAGCAATTTCAACTTCTTTTTTCAATTCTTCAGGATTAAAGCCGAGAGATATTGCTAGTGAATGATTTAGTTTAACTAGCTCCGGTGAACTTACGGGAGTAGGGGGGATTTCTGTATAGAATGATTGTGGTAAAGTCGTATAACTATTATCTAAATTCCAACCAGCTTCATTATTTTTAGTCATTTTATCTCCTCCTCTTTTGTAATTAGGATATGTATTTGTACGTATGTATTCTTTGTAAAGTTAACTAAAAGTATAATATAATATTTCCCCTTGCAATCTATTGTAAGGACTTCATTGCACAATGTCTATTTAACAGCAAATTTAAAACCTCCATTTTAAGAAAATGGAGGTTTTATTATTATTTCATTTTTACAATTATTTTTCCTTTTGCTCTTCCAGACTCTGAATATTCCATTGCTTTTTGAGCATCTTCAAAAGGGAAAACTCGATCGATTACAGGTTTGATTTGTCCAGCTTTAATATAGTTTGCAATAGTACGTAATTGATCCCCGCTTGGCTTCATAAATAAAAATGAATATTGAGCATTATGCTTTTTTTCAAGTGCGGTAAGTTTTTTGCTGGCTAATGAAAATAAGAGAGTTTTAAAGAATCCTGAACCAAATTCTTTACCGAAGCGAGCATTCGGCATGCCTGAAACGGAAACAATGTTTCCTCCGCTTTTTATAATATTGAATGATTTTTCAAGTGTTGCACCGCCGATTGTATCAAATACCGCATCATAATTTTTTAGTATATCTTCAAATTTCTCTGTTTTATAATTAATAATTTCATCTGCGCCAAGAGACGTTACTAAATTTACACCAGCTTCACTAGCAGTCGTTGTAACAGTGGCACCCATTATTTTTGCTAACTGAATAGCAAAAGTACCAACACCACCGGATCCAGCGTGAATTAAAATCTTTTGTCCTTTTTGTAATTGTATGATGTCATGTAATGCTTGATATGATGTTAAGCCAACGAGTGGAATCGAAGCAGCTTCCTCAAAACTTAAATTATTAGGTTTTAAAGCTATATCATTTTCATGAATGGCTATATACTCCGCGAAAGTACCAATCTTATTTTTTCTTGGGCGTGCATATATTTCATCACCGACTTTAAAGTTAGTCACTTTTGCCCCAACCTTTACGATGACACCGGAAAAGTCATTACCAAGTATTAGGGGCATTTCATATTTCAGTAACATTTTTACTTTTCCGTCGCGTATTTTAAAATCAATTGGATTAATGCTAGCTGCATGAATTTCTGCGAGCACTTCATACTCATTTATTTTAGGAGTAGGTACCTCTGTCATACGCATTGGGACTTTTCCATATCTATCAATTATCATTGCTCTCATTTCTTATACCTCCAAATACCGTATCTTTATTTCAATAAAAGTTGTGCAATAGCTTTTCAATATCTAACACAAGATTTTTTAATAAACCTAATTTTGTACGTATATCAATATAATAAAAGTTTTTTGTGCCTTCTTTTCGCATTAAAATAATACCAGCTTCTCGTAAAATCTTAAGGTGATGTGATACTGCTGGGCGGGAAAGGTGTGTTTGCTTCGTAATTTCTCCTACACGTAATCCGGTTTGACATTCCGTTTCCATGAGAACTAACAAAATAGCTTGCCTTGTTTCATCGCCAATTGCTAATAATACTTTTTGAGAGTCAATAAAATCTTTTTTTATAACATTTAATTGTTCTTGTTTATTCATTTCAATCACTTTGCCTCCAATAAATTAGTCGAAAGGTTTAAGATGATGAACCATTGCATCGATACGGTAATGCTACATGATTGTTGTATGAGCTGCAATATTGGGAAAGAAAATCGAGACGAATGAATTTTTTATTGTTGAAAATTATAGAGGGATAGAAAAGGGATTGGAAGGACTACATAACTCAATAGATGAAGTTTTAAAAATGAAAAATGATTTAACAATAAAATAAGCAATCGCAACCTTATATAATCCATAAGGTTATGATCGCTTATAATTTTTGTATTATTTCTGATTTCTATGATAGAACATGGCTCAACGTAAAGTAAGTTCTTTTGTTTTACTCTTTCATACACACACAATTCAGGTGGATTATAGATGTATGAAAAGGTAAAAGGGATTTTGGGGCGTAATCTATCTATATGATAATTCAAAATGAAATATAAGTCTATATTTTAATGGTTTTTTTAATTATATTTATGATACTGAGCTCAGAACAATGATGTGGAGGATAAATATATGAAACCAAATTATGTACCAGTTTTAATTGTTGGAGGGGGATTATCAGGATTAGCGTCTGCGTTATTTCTTGCAAAACATAATATTAGGTACTTACTTATTGAAAGACATCCGTCTACTGCAATTCATCCGAAAGCAGGCGGGCTTACTTTACGTACAATGGAGTTATTTCGAGAATTAGGTTTAGAAAATAGAATTAAATTGGCGGGGAAAGCACTAGAAAATTGCCGAGGAAGAATAGCGGTCCGTACAATAGCTGAGGCGAATAAGGAAGAATTGGAAAAAATGAGAGCCACTCAGTATGGAAACGATGAAAAGTTACTTCAAAAAATAGAAGAGATTAGCGCATCAAAACAAACTGCTTGTTATCAAATTATTTTAGAAGAAATGATGTTACAAGAAGCGAAGACATTAGGCGGAGAACTATCTTTTTATCATGAATTAATTTTATTTGAACAAAATGAGAACGGGGTAAAAGCAACGATTCGAGATCGTGAAACAGAAAAAGAGAGTGTCATACATTGTGATTATGTAATTGCAGCAGATGGGGCGAAAAGTAAAATACGTGAGCAGTTAGGGATTAAAACTGAGGGTCGTGGAACCATTGGTGGCTATTATATGAATATTTATTTTGAAGCTGATTTAAGTGAGTTTATACAAGGAGACGCATTCGGTTTTTCTATGGTACTTCATCCGGAGGTTCTTGGTGCACTCATCCCGGTTGATAACGTAAAAAAATGGATTTATCATGTAGCCTACGATCCATTAAAAGGAGAGGGGCCAGAGGATTTCAATATAGAACGTTGTAAACAAATTATTCAAACAGCAATTGGAAGTACAAATGTTGAATCAGAAATATTAAGTGTTCTACCGTGGGAAGCGAGTGAAAGTACAGCAATAAAATTTCAAGATAATCGCATTTTTTTAGTTGGTGATTCTGCACATATTATGCCGCCAACAGGAGGATTTGGTTCAAATACGGGAATACAAGATGCGCATAATTTAGCCTGGAAGTTAGCTGCTGTTATAAAAGGGAAAGCAAAACCGAAATTGTTAGAAACATACCATGATGAGAGATACCCTGTTGCAAAATTAACGACGGATTATGCGAGTAGTTTATTATTTCGTGCTGCGAATAGAGAGGAAGGCAGTTTGAATAATATGGATGGTTTAGCTGTAACTGTTGGGTATCAGTATTGTTCAGAGGCGATTATAGATGACTCCAACACTCCGCATAGAATGGATGTAGTAGAGTTGAACGGAAGACCTGGCACGCGAGCACCACATTTTTTTGGGGTGTATGAAGGGAAAGAAGCTTCTATACTAGACTTATTCGGTAACAATTTTGTATTACTTACAGGAATAGAAAATTGTTCTTGGGATGAAGCTGCACATGATGCTTCATCTAAATTAGGAATAAATATAAAAGTGTATCGAGTTGGTCTAAGTGGAGACTTTATTGCTCAAGAAGATGTTTTTAGCAAATTATATGGGATAGAGAATGGAGGTGCTGTATTGATTAGACCTGATGGCTTTATAGGGTGGCGTTCAGGGAAAGAGGTTATATCTCCAATAAACACAGTACTTGAAGAGGTTATGAACAATTTATTATGAAATTTTCAAATAAATAAGGAAGTGTGGTTGTATATAAATTATCCACTTTTTAACTAAGAATTGTAAAAAATGAAAGTTGTTATAAAAGATAATAATATTATGTAAATAAAATAGTTGATAAAAACAAAAAGACATTATAGCTAATCATTGTCCATAAAAGTCTGATCAGTGTGGACTAATACTCAATGGAGGATGCATAAAACTTGGTTGATTGAAGTTTTACTTTATTAAAAAATCATATTCACAAAATTTAATAGGTTTGGTATGATTAATTTCGACAAGTTAATAGAGGCCGGAGATATTTGAGAAAAGCCATAAATTTATTTAGGGATACAGGAGTGTCCTCTAAATAAATTATGGCTTTTTTTATTGAATGAACCGTACACAATAGGGAGTTACATGTGAAAAGGAGGCTATAGGAATGAAATAGTTTTCTTTATTAATAACATAGAGAAAATATATTTGTAAGATTGGAATTTTAATATAGGCTTATAAAAATAATGAAAGTATGTCTTCTATTTCGTGTAAATCTCATTAGCTTGTTGAAATTTGCAACGTAGGAAGGGTTAGAAGGATGAGAAAAATTATTAGCGTTTTAGTTATTTTCTTTATGACGGGAAGTATCTTTGCTGGGGGAGCTGTTCATGCGAAATCAGAAGGGAAGCATGAATGGAATACGAATAAGTTTTTAAATATTGCACATCGCGGAGCAAGTGGACATGCACCTGAGCATACTTTTACTTCTTATGATCTTGTGAAAAAAATGAAAGCGGATTATTTGGAGTTAGATATTCAATTAACAAAGGATGGCCAATTAATTGCAATGCATGATACAGCAGTTGATCGAACTACAAATGGTACAGGTGAAGTACGAGATAAAACGTTAAGTGAAATAAAGAGTTTAGATGCAGGGTCATGGTTCAATAAAGCTTATCCAGAAAAGGCTAAGCAAGAGTATATTGGTCAAAAAGTTCCGACTCTTGAAGAAATCTTTCAGAAGTACGGAAGAAGTATGAAGTATTATATTGAAACAAAATCGCCAGATGTGTATCCAGGAATGGAAGAGAAATTATTAGCGTTATTAAAAAAATATAATTTAATAGGTCAGAACATGTCTTCTAGTCGTGTTATGATTCAATCATTTAGTAAAGATAGCTTAAAAAAGATTCATAGTATGAATGAAAATATTCCGTTAGTCCAACTACTTTGGTATTATCCAAATGATAACAACGAGATTGTTGAATGGTCTGGCATTACACATGAGCCGAAAAGTGTAACGCATGATGATTTTCAAGAAATTAAAAAGTATGCAGTCGGTATTGGGCCAAACTTACGTAATGATAATGGAGAGTTAATTATTGATGAGTCATATATGAAAAAGGCTAGGGAAAATCACCTGCTTATTCATCCGTATACAATTAATGAGAAACCAGATATGAGATTGTTAATTAAATGGGGTGCTACAGGAATGTTTACAAATTATCCGGATCGGTTACATAGTGTTTTAAAAGGAAAATAAATAGGGAAAAAGGTATACCAATATTTTAGGTATACCTTTTTCTATGATGTAAAATGAGTGGTTACTGTTTCAGGGTAGATTCAAATAATAGAGTTCAGTGCATTCTTCACGCTAATTCTCCAATAAACCAAATCTCTTTTTTAGAGCATTCATCTTCGTCATGAATGATTTCTTGAAAGTGCAATGTTTTGACGGTATGCCAAATTTTAATTCCCCATTTTTCCCAAAAAACAGATTCATTTGAAAGCGGAATCCATTTTTGTAATTCACTATTTCTATGGAAAAAAGTATGAAAGTAGTCATCGTTTTTAAATATGATAATTTGAGAGCGCCATAAATCTGCAATGGAAATCATAACTACAACTCGATATGTATTTGTGTCGTTCGGTTTCATTTTCAATAATTGGTTTGCTTGATTTAATAAAGTTTGAATACACAATCTCTTTACTTTCCTAGGTGTTTTTTTGAGAGTTAATAAAAGCTTGTGAAACAGGTAAAGGCATATACCAATATTCATCATGATAGAAAGTAGAAGGGAATGTATTCGTATATTCCTCAATTCGTTTTATCATAGTGTTTGTTTTTCGTTTCATACCACGTATTTTCTTTTCACGCATTGTGGGTCATCTCCATAAATTTTTGTAATGCAGCTGAGTGAAAAATATCTTTTCTAGTAATAAAAGTAGTAGGGATTTTTTTGAAGCTATTTGGTAAAGGGTTGAATGATACGTCATGTTTATGACCATTTAAAATAGATTTCATCATAATTGCTATGCCCATACCTGATTTTACACATGCGAGTATCGCTTCAATCGTTCCAAACTCTAAAACTCGTTTAGGTGAAATTCCTTCTTCTTGAAGCCAGTCTTCTAATAACCTTCTATAATAGCACCCGTGACTAAAGGTAAGTAAATTCATGTCTCCTATGTCTTGGAAAGAGGATAAATGATTTTTGCTAATGAGAACTAATTCTTCTTCACGAAATACATTTGCACGAAGTTCAGCGTGCTGAGTAGTTCCAGCGATAAATGCTCCGTCTAGTTTTCGGTCTAATACGAGATGGGTTAGCTGTTCCGTCGTATTTGTTTCTAAAACTAATTCGACTTGTGGGTAATTCTCATAGTAGTTCGCTAATATGGAAGGAATCCGAACAGCTGTTGTGGATTCTGTACATCCGATTTTTAAAGTGCCTTTTGGTTCGGTTCCATTACTTTGGACCGCTTTAACAGATTGCTCCATTAAGTGGATGATTTGTTTTGCGTATGTTAATAAAATCTCGCCGTTAGAAGTTAAAGTAACACCTTTTCCATTTCGATAAAATAAAGGCACACCTAATTCGTTTTCTAGTTGTTTCATACGCATCGTTACGCCAGATTGCACATAGTTTAAATTTTTTGCTGCATGAGATATATTTCTTTCTTTTGCAACTTCGTAAAAAACAGTTAAATCTTTTATGTCCACGTATCATCCCTCCGAAAAAGGTATCAATTTTTTTGATGGATTATATGATTAATATTTATTTTATATGATATCAAAAATTTCATACAATGGAAGGGGATGGAGGGATCTTAATGCTAATGAAAGAGAATGTGAACAGTACTTATAAGTGGATGATGTTAATTTTTGCGACGATTGCTCAAACGACAGCGACACTTATAACGTATGGTGTCGGAGCTTTCGCTTTATTTTGGAAGGAAGAATACGCACTTACGAATATGGAGAGTGGGTTATTAGTAAGTGTTGTAAATATTGGACCGCTATTTTGCATGCTTTTTGTTGGGAAGCTACTTGATCAATATAATGAAAAGTGGTTAATTACTATCAGTTCATTTTTACTCGGTGGTTCGCTCTTACTGACTAATATAGTAAATGGATTTAAAGGGTTACTCTTTGTCCTTTTGTTAGTAGGAATGTTTTATAGTGTTTCCCAGCCGGGAGGAAGTAAAGTGATACTAAAATGGTTCTCAAAAGAAAATCGTGGGTTAGCAATGGGGATCAGGCAAGCCGGTATACCGATTGGTGGTGTACTAGCGGGAGTATTAATTCCGTTACTTGTAATAAAATATAATTTGTCTTATGCGATACATGTAATAGGAAGCATTTGTATAATAGGTGGTCTTTTATTTTCTATATTTTATCGAGATTCATGTGTTCGGAAGGAAGGGAAAGAAGAACGTATAAAAACCTCTTTTTGGGTGCAGTTAAAATCAGTGATGCATAAAAAAGCGTTGTATCCAATTTATATAACTGGTATTTGCATGATTTCATTACAAATGTTGTTAGTTGGACATTTTATAAATTTTTTAGTAATGGAACAATCAATTACACCTATTTTAGCCGGAAAAGTATTTTCAGTTATGTTCTTTTCTGGAATGATTGGCCGTATTACATTGGCAGCTGTTAGTGATTTGTGTTATAAGGGAAACCGGCGCATCCCTTTATTTATATCGGTCTGTACTTCTATCTGTTTTATTCTTATGTTAGTAATGAATATACATACAATAAGGAGTGAGTTCTTGTATGTTGTAAGTGCATTGTTAGGGTTCTTTTCGATTGGCTGGTTCAGTCTTTTTATAATTGAAGTTGCAGAAACGGCAAGTGAAGAATCTGTAGGGATGACAGTGAGTTTTGCTCTTACATTAAATCAAATTGCTATTATTGTTGCACCTGTCTTATTTGGGTATATTGTAGATCAGAAAGGGTATACGTATGCGTGGTTGTGTATAGTTGTATTACTAAGTATTTCAGTACTCAGCTTATATAGGGAGAATAAAAAATAAAGGAAAGTTAGCAATGTGAATTTTTGGTGAAGAAAATATAAAGAAATGCCATATGAGCGACATTTCTTATTGAATATGCTGTATAATCAAAAAAAGAAAATGAGATTCGTTTTCAATTACGTTCATTTCCTCTTTTGAAATTACCTGTAATTTTAGCCATAATCAGTTGTTGTTCTTTATCGTTATTTGCATGATTTATTTTGTTTAAAAATTTTTCAGCGTCATTTCCTTTTAAAATCATAATTTGTTTTCCGTAATATTCAATGAAAACTATATTGTTCTTTGTTATCCGATAATGAAACATTCTATCATCTAAACGATTACGTCTATCGGTATTTTTCATATTACATCTCCATTCTGTATGATGTGTAATAAATGTTACATAAGAAATTGAAATTATAGTCAGGCGCATCCGATTGTATGCTGGATATTTTTTAAGAAAGAAATACAATAGAGAGTAGTTGAAAGTTGAATGTGATAAAAAGGAATCTAATTTAAATAAAGAGAATAGCAAGTAATATTATAAAATATCTGAAAATTAAAAGATATAGAATAGAATGGATGCACGTTAAGTGAAACTAGAAAAAGAGGGTTCCTATTATGTTAAAGAAATGGTTAATCGTTTTCTTTATTTTTGCTGTTTTTTGTGGGAGTGTCGTTGCACTAATACATGCAAAGAAAGATAAAAAATATGATATAAAGGCATTTTCGAATATAATTGATAAGCAAAAGGACGAGCAGCAAGAAGTTAGTATAAACGAGAAAAAACGCTATGAAAGTGCAGCGGGAAAACTAGATCAATATTTAAAAGATAAAGGGTTTAATGGGAGTGTTCTAGTAGCTAGCAAAGGTCATGTGATTTTACGAAAAGGTTACGGCTATGCGAATGTGAAAGATAAAATGTTAACAACGCCAAGAACGAAGTATCGTATCGGTTCCATTACGAAAACAGTCGTTGCGATATCTATTATGCAACTAAGAGAAAAAGGGAAATTAAATATTGAAGACAATGTCAATAAGTATATTCCATCGTTTCCGGCAGATAAAAACATTACGTTACGAAATTTGTTAACACATACGTCCGGGTTACCAGAACAGGGGCAAGGGAGTGTTGATGCAGCGTCACGTTTAAAGTTAGTAACGTGGATTGGTGCGCAAACGTTACAATTTCCTGCAGGGACAGGATGGAAATATACAGATTATAATTATATGGTGTTAGCGTATATTGTCGAAAAGATTACGAATAAACCGCTTGCTGAATATGTGAAAGAAAATATTTTTAATCCTGTTGGAATGCATGAATCTGGAATGGGGGCAACTCTACCGGAAGATATTTTCTTAGCAGAAGGTTATACGAAAAAAGATAATGAATTAATAGATGCGCCTCGCTTAAAAATGAACTGGCTATATGGTTGTGGTGAAATGTATACGACTGTTGAAGATATGAAAAAATTAGATGAGGCTATTATGGATGGGAAATTGCTTTCTAAGCAAGGCTTATCTGATATGTTTACTGTATCACCTGCAAGAAAATATGGATTTAGTTTCTATATTTACCCAGACTATTATCATAATCATGGGGTATTAGCTGGTTGGAACACATTTAATAATTTTAACTGGGATAAACGAACGTTTGTTATATTATTCTCTAACGTACAGAATGGTATGAATGATACGTTTAATCAAGAGTTTAGAAAAATGGCGAATGATTTAATAGAAGAAAAATAAATGTTTAAAAATCGGTATTGATATGAAATGATCAATACCGATTTTTTTATTTAATAATGTTTTATTTAGTGAACAAGCAAGTATGAGAAGGGAGTAAGATTAGAATAAATTTATGAAGGAAGTTAAAAAATAGTAATGTTAAATAGAGGGGGTTACTTTGTGAATGCCCTCTATTTTTATTGGAATTTTACGATTATCACGTGGGAGAATAATTGGTAATTTTTACATCGATGAAAAATCTTGAGCTTCACACTATGTGAAGCTTTACATTATTGAAGACAAGAACAGGAGGGGCAGAAAATGAAAAAAGTAGTGAAGTTTTGTTTGATAGCTACATTAGCTACAACGATTATAAGTGGATGTTCTTATGAAGGTGGAAATGAAAATGCAAAAGGGAAAGAGAATGAGAAGGTAGAGGTACAGAAAAAGATTGGAAAATACACGATGCCGGATGAAACAGATAAACATGAAGGTACATGGCTACAATGGCCACATGAATACACATATGGTCAAGAGTATCAAAAAGAAGTTGAACCTATTTGGGTTAAGATGGCAAGTGCTTTAACTACGGGTGAAAAAGTCCACATTGTTGCATATGACCAGGAAGAAAAAGAGAGAATCAATAAGCTTTTAACAGATGAAGGGCTAAATATGGAGAAGATTGATTTCATTATAGCACCTACGGATGATGTATGGGCAAGAGATAGTGGACCAATTTTTGTTTATGACAATGATAAAAATCTAAAAATATTAGATCCAGCATTTAATGGTTGGGGGAATAAAACACCTTACAAAAATGATGCTCGTATTCGTGAGAACGTTAGTAAGCAATTAGGGATTGAAAGAATTGATTGGGGGAAATTTGTCCTTGAAGGTGGCGCAATTGAATTAGATAGCAATGGGACTGCTTTATTAACTCGAAGTTCTGTAACGAATAAAAATAGAAATCCTGATTTATCGGAAAAGGAAATTGAAAAATATATAAGTGACCTTGGGGTGTCAAACATTATTTGGTTAGATGGAGTACCTAATTTAGATATTACGGACTTTCATATTGATGGATTTGCTAAATTCCATAATAAATCTACTATTGTAACGATGAAAGAAGACGACCTAGCCGAATGGGGTTTGTCTAACAAAGATATGGATACATTGTTAGATGCAAAAAATGCTTCAGGAAATAAGTATAAGTATGAATACTTACCACTTAGTAAAGACAAGGTTGCTTTAGAAAATGGGAAAACTCTTGATTATAAGGGATCATATATCAATTATTATATTGGGAATAAAGTGGTATTGGTGCCTAATTATAATGATCCAAATGATAAAATCGCAAACGACGCGATTCAGAAGTTATACCCGGATCGTAAAGTAGTAGGTATTGATGTGAGAGAGCTTTATAAAAATGGCGGTATGATTCATTGTGTGACACAACAACAACCAATTCAATTGAAATAGTCGTTTGGAGTTTCGTTATACTGCTGTATAGACAAAATAGATGAAATACTATTTTTACCTATTTTGTCATGCTTTATTATTCGTAAAAATAAAACGTTTTAATATAATGATAATCGGAGTATAGTGTATTGTCGCTTTTCGTTTTATCCCGCTATTTGCGGGTAGTAAGACTCTCACCTTAAAACTCGACTCGAAAAAAGAAGTTAGGTGGGAGTCGGGCTGTCCATAAACGCCCGATTAGTGTGGGCTAATAATCAGTAGGGGGTGAACAACCCTCCTACTGATTAAAGTTTTACTTTATATGGAAAAGGAGAAAATGTTTGTGTTAAAGAACTTAAAAATAGTATTTTCGTTTTTCCCTATCGTTCTACAGTACATTTTAAATGTAGCTTTGATTTGTTTAGGGGTTGTTCTAAGTGTGTTTCTTGTGAAAGAAGTCATTCAATTTATACAAGAACTGAAATTAAATGGTGAGGAATCTAGTTATCATTTGATCGATAGTATCGTCGTATTCTTTTTATATTTTGAATTCATCGTAATGATTAGAAAGTATTTTCAAATGAATTTTCATTTTCCATTACGATATTTTATATATATAGGTATAACAGCTATCGTTCGTCTCATTATTATAAATCATGATAGTCCAATAGATATATTGTTATACGCCTGCGCGATTCTTGTATTAATTAGTGCTTTATTCATTGCGAACTCTAAAATAATGCGTCGTGATTTAGAATAGTGAACATTTGTTGTTTAAATTTTAAAAGTGGTATATCTTTTGGCTCAAAAAGGAGTAAGAGTATTGAAAGAAATAATTTTCACCAGTTTCGTAATGATAGGGTTTATGATTCTACTATTTAATTGTATACTTTCGTAATTTTTAAGGATAAAAAGTTAAAAAGGGAAGAGGCTTTTGTAAATATGGTACATTACAATAATCAAAATAGTTTACATCGAATATTTACATTAAAGAGAACAGTTATAAGAGATATTTTCCCACAAATTTTATTATATATGTGCATTTCAACAGTAATCACTGTGATTAATTACTATTATGCAGAAATAAAAATTAATCAAACTCCTTGGGTAATTGTTGGAGGAGCTTTAGGTCTACTGTTAGTTTTTCGTACGAACACTGCCTATGATCGGTACTGGGAAGGTAGAAAGTTATTTGGCACGATTGGTGCTTCTACTAGAAACTTAGCAGTTAGTTTTTTATGTCATTGGGAGTCTGAAGAGAAAAAGACGGATCAGGAAAAGCTAAAATTTTTACATTTATTAATTGCTTTTCCTAAGATAGCGAAAGGGCATTTGAGAGACGATAAAGATCTAACTGAAATAAAAGCATTGCTTAATATTTGTTCCGAGAAGGAAAAGGAAATATTGGCGGAGTCTATTCATTTACCAATTAGTATAGCTTTTATGTTAAAAACTATACTATCAAAAGGTTTAAAAACGGGTCGAATTCATCCAAATGTAATAATTAATATGGAAGCTGATTTGAATAATTTGCTTACGGCTGTGGGTGGATGTGATCGTATTAAAACAACGCCTATCCCATTTGCATATTTTGCTCATATTAAAATTTTACTGCTCATATTTTGCGGGACTTTACCGATCGGGCTTGTTGATAGTCTTGGATGGTTTACAATACTTGCAACTACGTTTATAAGTTTTGCATTTATAGGGATTGAAGCAATAGGGGTTGAAATTGAAGATCCATTTGGCCAGGACCCAAACGATCTTCCATTAGAAGGGATTTGTATAGGAGTAGAAACACATGTATTAGATTTATGTAATCAAAACGGTTTGCTCGAAGTAATGGATATGAATCTTGATAGAAAAATCAGCTAATCATTCATTGGGTATGATGATTATATTTTTAATGTTGTATGAAAAGCGTTATTTTCAAATCTTGTCAAGAGTTACTTTACGGCTTAACGACAGCTATATATTTTTTATATAAATATATAATATTTCTCCGTGCTATAATCCATTCATGAAATGTGCACGTTTCAAAAATTGTAATGAAAAGAGAAATGGATTGGGGAATAGTTGGCTGATTGAAATCAGTTATGTAATCATTATTAAAAAGCGAGGTAAATAAAATGGAACAAAAACATAGTGGCATTATTTTTACTGCAATACCAGACGAATCGAATGAATATTATCAACCATTGTATGAAGACATTATTTACTTTAATGAATACTTAAATGAAAAAAAATCATTTACCGATCAACTTATATCTTTATCTGTTGAAGAGCAAGACTTTCATACAAACTTCTTTGAGTATGATGATATTTGGCTAAGAGATGTTGCGCCAGTTATAACGAATCATCTTGTTAAATTTAAATATTACCCAAACTATTTACCAGAGGATCAAGGGCGATATTTAGATCAACAATTTAATAAATGGTTGAAGAAAAATGAATTTGAGTATGTGAAATCACCATTAATATTGGATGGTGGCAATCTTATTTGGAATAAAAAAGATACTGTTATATTAACAGAACGCATATTTGATGACAACGATGATTGGACGGAAGAGGAAATAATTGAGCAATTAGAGTGGGATTTAGATGTAAGCCGGGTTATTATTATTCCTGCTGAAGAAGGAGATGTACTTGCGCACGCGGACGGAATGGTTAAATTTATTGATGAACACACAATGTTTATTAGTGATTTTCTAGGTGATAATGAATTTAGATATCATGTGCAAGAGATTATTCAAGAGCAAATGCCAGAAGCTGAATTTATCGTTGTTCCTTCGTCATATACAGAGAAAGGGCAATATGATCAAGAAATTGCATCGGCAAAAGGTTTATATATAAATATGTTAGAAACATGTGACGCCCTTTATGTTCCTAAGTTTGGATTAGCAAAAGACGGGGAAGTTTTACGATATATTCAACAGCATACGGAAAAACAAGTCATTCAAATTCATGTAGGAGAAATATCGACTATGGGAGGTGCAATGAATTGTTTAACGTGGTATTGTCCGAGTCATTTATTGCCTTCAAAAATGAAAAGATTGAGCAGTCAGGGTGAAAGTTCTTCAATTAGAAAAATTTTTGATTGGTTTTAATAAGGTGAAACTTTAATTAGAGGAGGTCATCCCCTCTAATTATTAGCCCATACCAATCGGGATGAATAAGTTTATAAGAAAATGTATTCAAGGGGTATTTATATGTATACAATTACTGAATTTTCACGAATTTGTAAAATGAGTACACGGATGCTAAGGCATTATGACAAAGAAGAGATATTAAAACCAGCATATGTGAATCCGGTAAATGGATATAGATATTATGAACAAGGGCAGCTGGAAGTAGCGTTAAAAATTAAAAAGCTGAGGGAGTACAAGTTTCCTTTACCAAAAATTAAAATCATTCTCCAGTCAGCAGATCAAGATTCGTTTGTTGAACATATGCAATCTCAAATTATGGAGTTATCTCATGAAGTGAAACAAAATTTACAGGTTATTTCAGAAATGAATGAAATAGTAAATATGAATAAAGGTCTAAATATTGCTCGCCATAGAAGTTACGATATATTAATTGGAATGAGAAATGAAATAACAGTAATTGCTCAAAAGTTACAAATAGATATAGACGATATGGATGATTATTTTTATGACTTATATGAACAAGTACAAAAAAATAGCTTTCAAATAGTCGGTTCTCCATCTACAGTTTTTTATGATGAAGAGTATATTCCAAATCGCAGCTATATAGAATTAAGAATTCCGATTATGGATGAAGATAATAAAGGTGTATTACAAGAGTGCGACATAAAAAGGTTAAAGCAGCATCAAATTGTTACCACTTTGCATTATGGCAGCTATGACTATATAGGTTATGCTTATATGGCGTTAGAAGAGTGGGTTGAAAGGAATGGCTATATACTAGAGAGTCATCCATATGAAGTCTATATAAAGGGACCAGAATGTGATTGTTTAACAGAAGAGTATGTGACACAAATTTGTTTTTTAGTTACGAAAATAGAATGAGAATAAGGATTGACATTAACATTATGTCAATCCTTATTCTATATACGAAAGCAATTTATCCCGCTATTTTTTGGGAGTCAGGCTGTCCGTAAAAGCCTGATGGATGTGGGCAAATAATTAGTGAGGGATGGAGTCCACCACTGATTAAAGTTTCATTTTATCATAATAAAAAGGAGAAAGAATATGAAAAGAAAAATCATGATTATTTGTTTGATTCTAAGTATGGTATGGATTTCAGCGTGTACGCCTGAAGTAGGAGAAGGTGAGAATGGTAGCTCTGCTCTACCTAGTCAGTTGCCCAAAAATGTAGTGTTTAAAAATGGTACAATTTACACTTCTAATGAAAAGCAAGAAATGGCAGAAGCTATAGAGATTAAAGATGGGAAAATTACTTTTGTCGGTTCAAATAAGGATGTAGAAAAATTGATTAATAAAGATACGAAAGTGATAAATCTACAAGGACGTCAACTTCTTCCTGGTTTTGTGGATAATCATAATCATATTTTTGAAGCGAAATCACCAGCAGCAGGGAATTGTAGTGTCTCACCAGAAGCTGCGTTGCAAGAACAACGCTCGTATTTAAATGCTTGTAAAAAAGATGTGAAAGATGGGGAATGGATAAGTGGAACAGGATTTAGTTTGGAAGAGCTGTTAAAAAATATGGATGAAAAGTCAGAACAACAAACGCCATTACAAGTTCTTGATGAGCTATTTCCTAATAACCCAGTAATAATTATGGAAAGAACCTCTCATTCTGTATGGGTTAACTCGAAAGCATTGGAGTTGGCTGGGATAAATAAAGATACGAAAGATCCACAAGGTGGAAGAATTATTCGGGATCCAGAAACAGGAGAACCGTTTGGTATTCTTTATGATACAGCTGGAGATATCGTAATGGAAAAAGCATGGAATGCCCAACCGAATTTGTTCGAAAAAAATTATGAAGGTTTGCTGGACGGCTTAGATGAAGTTGCGAAGAATGGTATTACTACAGTGGGGGATGGACGTCTCTATTGGAAACGAGGCTGGTTAGATGTTTGGAATAAAGTAAATGATGAGAAAAAGTTAACGTCACGGGTAGTACTTCGTCCGTGGGTGTATCCGAACTTAAATGAAGCAGAACAAATCGAGTATTTCCAAAAGATTAAGCGAGATGGTTTGTCGTCACGCATGCTTATTAATCAAGTGAAGATGTATAGTGATGGAATTAGTATTAACAGTACAGCGAAAACGCTTGAAAAATATAAATTTGAGTGGTTTAAAGGAACCCCGTATGGTTTGAACTATATTCCAGAAGAAAAAATGAAATGGTGGTTAACTGAACTTAATAAACTTGGTTACGGTGCACTTATTCACACAATTGGAGATAGTGGAGTAAGAGAGAGTTTAAATGCAATTGAAGCAGCGAAAAAAGAAGGGGCAAAACAGCCGTATACGCTTACGCACGTGGAAATGGTAGAAGATAGTGATATGAATCGTTTTGCTCATTTAGGAGTTAGCGCTGATTTTCAAGTCGGTCATGATTTTGCGGAAGATCCTAAACAAAGCTGGGCAAGTACGTATTTTACAGACCAGCAAATGAAACGAATTATGCCGTTAGGACAAATTTGGAAAACAGGTGCAAATGTATCACTTAGTAGTGATTGGGATGTAAATGAATTGAATCCACTTGTGACGATTTCGAACGCATTAAGTATTGATGAGAAAGGCTTGTCTAATGTACAGGCTGCTATTGATGCTTATACAATTAAGCCAGCTAAGGCACTAGGACTTGATAAGATTACTGGCTCAATTGAAGTAGGAAAATCGGCTGATATCGTAATACTAAATGAGGATATTACTAAAATGAGTGTCGATAAGATTCCGAGTGTGAAAGTATTAATGACAGTTTTACAAGGAGAAGTAGTGTATCACAAGGGAGAATAAAGAGTAACGTTATGAAGTAGTTACAAGCAAATGAATATATTGTTGTTGACCTTAACACGATGTCAAAGTATGGACTGGACTTACATTTAGAGAAGGGGTGAACATGTATGAGAAATATAGAAAATAGTTTGTTTTATATGCCTGCAGAATGGGAGAAACATGAGGGGACATGGCTCCAATGGCCTCATGATAAAACGCATAGAGGTGAAGGTTACAGAGCTAAGTTAGATGATATTTGGGTAACGATGGCGAAGGAGCTTCATTACGGAGAGAATGTGCATATTGTTGTATATGATGAAGAAGAAAAAACACATGTCCAATCGAAGCTAATTGAAGAGAACGTAAATATGGATAAAATTGATTTTTTAGTTCAAGAAACTGATGATATATGGATAAGAGATAATGGACCGATATTTGTAAAAGATAAGGAAGAAAATCTCTGCTTAACGCACTGGATTTTTAATGGTTGGGGGGATAAATATCCGTATGAAAATGATGCTGTTATTCCGGACGAAATAAGTGAAATGTATAGTATCCCAAAAGTTGCAGCAAGTGTTTGTCTAGAAGGTGGAGGAATAGAGATAAACGGAAACGGGACCTTAATGGCGGCAAAAACTTCTATTATAAATGAAAATCGAAATCCTACACTAAGTCAGGAAGAGATTGAAATGGAGTTAACGAAGTATTTAGGGGTAACGAATTTTATATGGATAACTGGTATTCGTGGTGAAGATAATTATGATGAAGATACGGATTATCATATTGATGGGGCAGCACGTTTTGTAAATGAAAATACGATTCTTTATGAATATGATCCTTTCAGGGAAGGAGAGGCGTACCTTTTGGATGCGCAAGAAAAGCATTATCAAGAATTGCGACAAGCGAGAAATATAGATGGAAGTCCATTTCAACTCATCCCAGTACCAGTAACAAGAAAAGTGGTAAAAGAGGCAGACTGTAAAGGTTCGTATTTGAATTTCTATATTGGAAATGAAGTTGTATTGGTTCCTATATACGGTGATGAACATGATAAGTTAGGACTGCAAATCATTGAAGGGCAGTTTCCAGGAAGAAGAATCGTTGGTATTCATGTAAATGCACTGTATGCGTATGGTGGTATGATTCATTGTGTGACGCAGCAACATGTAGAATAAAGTGATTCGAATGAAAAAAGCATGCAGAGTATATACTCTGCATGCTTTTTTTATAATGCTGAAAACTCTTCAACAAGTTGAGTAAAGCGATTTAATGCACTTTCAATCGGTTCTGGCGTAGTTAAATCAACACCAGCTTTTTTCAGTAGGTTTAATGGATAGTCAGAACTTCCGCCTTTAAGGAATTCGATATAGTTTTTTTGTGCATTTGGATCACCGCTTAATAATTTATCGGCAATTTGAATGGCAGAGGCGAATCCAGTTGCGTATTTGTACACGTAAAATGGACGATAGAAATGAGGGATTCTAGACCATCCATATTTTACTTCTTCATCAAATACAAGTGAATCACCGTTATATTCTCTAAATAGCTTTTCATAAATTTCGCTAAAGACTTGGGCGTTTAATGGTTTACCTTGTTCGGCCATTTCATGTGTGATTTTTTCAAATTCTGCAAACATGATTTGTGTAAAGAAAGTACCTTTAAAGCTATCGATAAAGTAGTTAATTAAATGATTACGTACGTTCGTTTCTTTCGCTTCTTTTAATAAGTAGTGAATTAATAACACTTCATTTACTGTAGAGGCGACTTCTGCAACAAAAATGGAATAGTGTGCAGAAATTCTTGGTTGGTATCCGTGTGAATAATGCGTATGCATACCGTGACCACACTCATGAGTAAGTGTGAAAAGGCTATTTAGATCATCGTGATGATTTAAAAGAATGAATGGGTGAACGCCATATACCCCAAAGTTATAAGCACCCGAACGTTTTCCAGGTGTTTCTCTCACATCTATATATCGTTTATCTTTAAAACCTTTTAATGTTTCAATATACTCTTCTCCTAAAGGAGCAAGTGATGCAATCATAGTATCAAACGCTTCGTCATATGGAATGTCTTGTTTTACACCTTGTACTAAATCGACGCTTAAGTCGTATTGTCTTAGTTCGTCTACATTTAATTTTTCTTTACGAATTTCATTGTATGTATGTAATGTTTGAATGTTTTTTTTCGTTGTATCAATTAGGTTTTCATATACCTCTTTCGGAACCATATCGCCAAATAATGATTTCTCTAAAGCTGATGGATATTTTCTTAGCTTTGAAACAGTAACATTATTTTTAATAGCAGAAGATAATGTAGAAGCGATTGAGTTCTTTAACTGAACATACGGTTTGTAATATGCCTTATAAGCTTCTTTACGTTTCTCACGATTCTCATCTTCTATTAACTTCGAATACATTCCACGTGTTAAGTTCACTTTCTTTCCATCATCATTCGTCACTTCACCAAATGATATATCTGCATTATTTAGCATACCAAATGTATGTTGCGGAGAGGAAAGTGCTTCACCCATTTGGGATAAAATTTCTTCTTGATCCGTATTCAATACGTGTTTTTTATAACGGTATAATTCAAATAAGTCTTCTTTATAGTATAGTAACCCTTCCGTTTCTTCTATGTAAGAGTGTAAAGTGTTTTCTTCTACGCTAAGTAAGAATGGGGAGAAGAATGATTTCGCTGCGCTTACCTTTACATGTAATTGTGATACTTTATCGACAAGGGATTGGGCGTCAGTATCGCGTGTATCAAGATCAGATTGTAATCGCGCATAAGCGAACATTAAAGATAATATGCTAGATATTTCTTCACTCTTTGTTAAATAAGCTAATAAACGATTGCCATCGTGAATATCTCCATTAAATTCTTTTAGTTCAATTGTTAACATTTCTATTTTTTTATAATCATTTTCCCAATCATCAATCGTATCGTAAATATCTGTTAACTTCCATTTTTCATTATCGGGTACTTGTAATCGATCTTTAAGTTCTGTCATAATCATTTCCTTTCTAAACGTGTAGTCATATTCCTATATAACTATGAAATACAACAAATTGCAAAAAATCCCTGCTGAAAATTGAAAAGCCTTGCTGTAAATAGCAAGGCTTAAACAGTTATAGTGTAATTCCGAACTTCGAATGTAAAAGGTTTGTATATTGCTCGTCTGTAACTTCTTCTTTAGATTTTGTACCGTCCTTTGTTATTGTAAGACGATCTTTTGTTAAAGAAACGTGTCCGTCATGTGTAAGTTTTACAATAAGAGGTACTTTGTTAAATGGTGAGCCCTCATGTTCAACGATGATTTTTTGTGCTGTATTCGCTTTCGTTTCATCCACTTCTTCTATATAAAATGCATAGCCTAATGTCCAATCATCAGCAGAAGATTGATCTAGAAACTCATTGTTTTTACGCATTTCTAAAATGTAATTTCCTTTTTCAGTTGTTTCTTTGCGAATACGATAATCTCCTGTTACTGAGTGAACGACTTCACCTGAGAAAGGAACAGGTGCAAGAGGTAAGTATGATCCGAACCCCACTTCAATTAAATAAAGTTCATGATGATGTTTTAAAACAGTTGCGATATGTCCGGAATCGACAGCCCATATAGAGTTCGCAGCATTGTAAACTGTTCCTGAAACTAAATAAACATCCAATCCAAAGTCTTTAAGAAAGTAATACATAGTAGGATTTAGTTCATAACAAAGACCGCCACGGTTGTTTACTAAAATTTTTTCTTTTAAATTCTCTTTTGATATTTCTTTAAAGTTATTTTCGAGAACATTTAAATTTTCAAATGGAACAGTTTGCGCCATTCCATACATAAGTTGAGATAAATCTTCAAATGATATGGTTTCTTTTTCTTCTATATGTAAACGTGCGAAAAATTGTTTTTGAAAGTCTGTCATAGAAATCCCTCCGTCATACTTTTATAGATAAATTGTATACAATTTTGAATACGATGTGAATTTTAAACTATGTGGGGGTACTTGTGGAATAGTTAAATTCATATTTTGAAAAATAATGTGAGAGATTAAAAGATTGTTACTTTACTAACTGTAGAACGAATATTATAATAATTTTAATGAGTTATGCAAACGTTTTCTTAAAGGGGATGGTGTAAATATGTTGAAAAGGATTACGGTAGTCTGTTTATTATTTATTTTGCTTTTTCCTAATATATATGGGAGGAATAAGGCGGAAGCAGCAACGATAAATAATGGAACATTAATGCAGTATTTTGAGTGGTACGCTCCGAATGATGGGAATCATTGGAATCGTTTGCGTTATGATGCTGAAAGTTTAGCTCATAAGGGAATCACATCTGTATGGATACCACCTGCATATAAAGGGACTTCGCAAAATGATGTAGGGTATGGGGCCTATGATTTATACGATTTAGGGGAGTTCAATCAAAAAGGAACGGTGCGGACGAAATATGGGACAAAGGCACAGTTGAAATCTGCAATTGACGCTTTACATAAGCAAAACATCGACGTATACGGTGATGTAGTTATGAATCATAAAGGTGGGGCTGATTATACTGAAACCGTAACAGCTGTTGAGGTAGACCGTAACAATCGAAATATTGAAGTATCAGGTGATTATGAAATTAGTGCGTGGACGGGTTTTAACTTTCCAGGGCGCAGAGATGCTTATTCTAATTTCAAATGGAAATGGTATCATTTTGACGGAACGGATTGGGATGAAGGAAGGAAATTAAACCGAATTTATAAATTTAGGGGTATAGGTAAAGCGTGGGACTGGGAAGTGTCTAGCGAAAATGGAAATTATGATTATTTGATGTATGCAGATCTTGATTTTGATCATCCAGATGTTGCGAATGAAATGAAAAGTTGGGGAACGTGGTATGCGAATGAATTAAATTTAGATGGATTTCGTTTAGATGCTGTTAAACATATTGATCATGAATATTTACGCGATTGGGTAAATCATGTCAGACAGCAAACGGGGAAAGAAATGTTTACGGTGGCTGAATATTGGCAAAATGATATCCAGACTTTAAACAATTATTTGGCGAAAGTCAATTATAATCAATCTGTATTTGATGCACCGCTTCATTACAATTTTCATTATGCTTCAACAGGAAATGGGAATTATGATATGAGAAATATTTTAAATGGAACAGTAATGAAAAATCATCCTGCACTCGCAGTTACTCTCGTTGAGAATCATGATTCTCAACCTGGGCAATCATTGGAATCTGTAGTAAGTCCGTGGTTTAAGCCGCTGGCATATGCATTTATTTTAACTCGTGCAGAGGGCTATCCTTCAGTTTTTTATGGTGATTACTATGGGACAAGCGGAAATAGTAGTTATGAAATTCCAGCGTTAAAAGATAAAATTGATCCAATTTTGACGGCACGAAAAAACTTTGCATATGGTACGCAGCGTGATTATTTAGACCATCCAGATGTGATTGGCTGGACAAGAGAAGGAGATAGTGTACATGCTAAGTCTGGTTTAGCGGCATTAATCTCCGATGGACCAGGAGGATCAAAGTGGATGGATGTTGGAAAGAATAACGCTGGGGAAGTATGGTACGATATTACGGGTAATCAAACAAATACTGTAACAATTAATAAAGATGGATCGGGGCAATTCCATGTAAGTGGAGGCTCTGTTTCTATATATGTTCAACAGTAAATTGGTGATGAAAAAGAAGAGGTAGACTGAAATATAAGTTTCCTCTTCTTTTTACATTCTGTATAGTTATAAAAGTATGACACCTTTACTTCTTGCAAAACATATAGTATGATGATTTCAATAAATTAGATTTCAATGACCATAAAATATAAATTAATGAGAGGTGCTTTTTGTGAGTGCGGTAGGTATTAAATAGGAAAAATTTAATGAAATAAATCGGATAAGACCAGGGGATTTTTATGTATATCATACCCCTAATTTTGTCATGCGTTTATTTCGAAACCTATGAAGATACCTACAATACTTTATAAAGCGTGTAATGAGAGGATTGCCATTCGTTTTTTATGGTTTATTTCCTCATATGTTATTACACATGCCTTGTAAATGTAAAAGCTGCGGTATCCCCGCAGCTTTTTTGTATACGTTTTAAATGTATAAAAATGGTAATTGAATAATGTAAAACTCATTGGGATCTAATGAGTAGGTATCTTCATTTATGATAAACATCAATCATAGTGAGGAGAAACAAAATGAATACGATGACTTTTGAAAAGTTACAATATAACGAATTAAAGGAAATAGTGAAATCTTATTGTGTAAGTGGATTAGGTAAGGAATTATTAAATAAATTAGAGCCGAGTACAAGTATAAAAGTAGTGAGAAATCGTTTAAATGAAACGACAGAAGCAAGGACTATATTAGATGCAGAAGGACATGTGCCTTTTTTCGGAATTTCAAATATCGCGAGTACAATTCAAAAATTAGAAAAAGGGATGATTTTAGATCCAGAGGAATTAGTAAGTGTTTCAGACTTTTTACGTGGATGTAGAAAGATTAAAAAGTTTATGTTAGATAAAGAATTTTTTGCACCAGTATTAGCTTCCTATGCAAATTCAATGACTGAATATAAAAGCATTGAAGAGGAAATTAACTTTTCAATTAAAGGAAATAGTATTGATGCAGCTGCAAGTAAAGAGTTAAAACGAATTCGAAATAATATCGATTCTGTAGATGGAAAAATAAAAGAGCGTTTAACGAAGTTTTTAAATAGTAGTGCAAATAAGAAATTTATTCAGGAATTCTTTATTAGTAAAAAGGATGACCGTTATACGATTCCAATTAAATCTTCCTATAAAAATCAAGTTGCTGGGAGTATTGTTGAAGCTTCTGCAAAAGGTTCTACTGTATTTATAGAACCACATACGGTTACAAAGCTAAATGTGGAACTAGCAAGTTTGAAAGCAGAAGAAGCAATGGAAGAGTATCAAATATTAGCGACACTATCAGGAATGGTAGTAGAAAATATTTATAGTATAAAAATTAATATGGAACTGATAAGTCAATATGACATGGTATTTGCGAAAGCGAAGTTTAGTAAATCAATCGATGGAATAGAACCGAAGCTAAACGATCACGGAAACATTCATTTAATGAATTGTAAGCATCCGCTTTTAACGGGGCAAGTTGTACCGTTAAACTTTGAAATTGGTCAAGAGTACCGTAGTTTAATTATTACAGGACCAAATGCAGGCGGCAAAACAATTGTGTTAAAAACAATCGGACTATTAACATTAGCGACAATGTCAGGCTTTCATATTGCGGGAGATAAAGAAACGGAAATTGCTATTTTCGAAAATGTATTTGTAGACATTGGTGATAATCAAAGTATCGAAAATGCACTAAGCACTTTTTCATCTCATATGAAAAATCTGTCTGAAATTATGAGGATGTCAAATAATAATACGTTACTACTATTTGACGAAATAGGGAGCGGTACAGAACCGAATGAAGGTGCGGCGCTTGCGATATCTATTTTAGAAGAATTTTACCTTGCGGGATGTATTACAATTGCGAGTACGCATTACGGTGAAATTAAACGCTTTTCAGAAATGCATGGTGATTTTATGAACGCAGCAATGCAATTTAATAGTGAAACACTAGAGCCACTTTATAAATTAGTTATCGGTAAATCAGGTGAAAGTAATGCGCTTTGGATTGCGAATAAAATGAACGTAAAAGAACATGTACTGCAAAGAGCGAAAGAGTATATGGGAAATAAAGAATACGCTATAGAAAAAGTGAATGAAAGTAAAATTAGAAAACCGAAATTTGTGCAAGCGAAAAGAGAATCTCATTATGAGTACAAAGTCGGCGACCGTGTGAATTTATTGGATTATGATGATTTTGGTATCCTTTATAAGGAAAAAGATAATTTCTATAACGTCGTTGTATATTATAACGGTGAATTCGTTGAAGTGAATGTAAAACGCATTACTTTAGAGGTAGCAGCGAAAGAATTATATCCAGAAGGGTACGATTTAAGTACACTATTTGTTGATTATAAAGAAAGAAAAATGCAACATGATATAGAGCGTGGATCGAAAAAAGCACTTCGTAAAATCCAAAAAGAAATAAGAAAGAATAGAGGATAATATAGAATGGTAACGATTAGACAAGAACAAAAAAATGATTATAGAAAGACAGAAGAAGTTGTAAAAGAGGCATTTTTAAATGAAGAATTTAGTGATAAAAAAGAGCATGAACTTGTAAAACGTATTAGAGAATGTGACGCATTTATTCCGGAGTTATCCATCGTTGCAGTAGATAAGGAAATAGTCGGTCACATTATGTTATCGAAAATTACAATAGAACAAGGTGGGACTACTGTAGATTCATTAGCACTTGCACCAGTGTCAATAGCACCAAGCCATCAGAAGAAAGGAATTGGTGGAAAACTTATCACGGCTGCTTTAGAAAAAGCGAAAGAATTAGGATACGGGTCAGTTGTAGTATTAGGGCATCCAGAGTACTATCCGAAATTCGGTTTTGAACGCGCAAGTCAGTGGAATATAAAAGCGCCATTTGAAGTGCCAGATGAAGTGTTTATGGTGATGGAGCTAAGAGAGAACACTCTTCAAGGTGTAGAAGGAATTGTACAATATTCGAGTGCTTTTGCTGAGTAGAAGTATTGGCTAAGAAATGTAATCATAAAAGATGCTATCTTTTTGTAGAGATATACAGAAAGATAGCTTTTTTTATTCAGCAGATCTACTGACGTATATTTTGCTCAATGAATAATTGAGGTGGTAAAATTGATATAGAAACGTAAAGGGAGAGAATAGAATGAATAAGCGAGAAACAAATAGCAATGAGAATGTAGTTACGTTATATGTTACAAGACATGGTAAAACAATATTAAATACGAACCATCGCGCGCAAGGTTGGGCAGACTCTCCGTTAGTAGAAAAAGGTGTGGAAGTTGCCTCAAATTTAGGAACAGGATTAAAAGATGTTCATTTTACGAATGTGTATAGTAGCGATAGCGGCCGAGCGATTGAAACTGCTAATTTAGTATTAAAATATAGTGAGCAATCAAAATTGAAACTTGAGAAAAGAAAAAATTTGCGAGAATTAAATTTTGGTATTTTTGAAGGTGAAAAACTTGAAAATATGTGGGATGCGGTTGGAAAAGCTGCGGGTGTTGCAGCACCAGAAGAACTTATGAAGCTTTCTATTCAAGAAGTAATTAATCTTATTAGAGCAGCAGACCCTACGAAACAAGCGGAAGATTGGGAATTATTTTCTACTCGTATAAAAACAGAGATTGATAAAATTAGTGAAGAAGCTGCTGCAAATGGAGACGGTACCGTTTTAGTTGTCGTTCATGGGCTTTTGATTACTGCCTTAATAGAAATGATAGATAGTAGTAAAACAAAACTTGGAGTGGAAAATGCTAGTGTGACGAAGATTGTATATCAAGGTGGAACATACACAGTCGAGTCGGTTGGAGATATGAGGTATGTTGCAAAAGGGAAAGAAAGTGTGGAAATATAATTAAATCTCAAATAGAGATAAGAAAAGGAGGCTAGAAAATCTAGCTTCCTTTTTAAATATGAACGATTATGGTATCAATAAAATCTTCCCTGTGCTTTTACGGCTCTCTAATAATTCATGGGCGCGGGCACCGTTTTGTAAAGAGAATGTAGTAGGACTCGCAATGTTTAATTTTCCAGTAGTGATCCAATCAAATAATTGAGTAGAGCGCTGCTTACGTTCTTCAAAAGTAGTAAGCACGTTCCAAAGGTCTCCGCCAGTTAAAGTTTTTGAAGTATCCATAAGCATACGCGGATCAACAGGCACGGGATTACCACCAGCCATTCCGTAGAATACAACGGTACCACCAACTTTAGTAACTTTAAAACTTTCCTCTAATGTAGAACCTACTGATTCATATACAACATTTACTCCGGCATCATTAGTCACTTCAAGTACTTTCGTATGCCATTCTTCAGTATATAAAAATACGCGATCAGCACCAGCTAACGTGGCTACTTTTGCTTTTTCTTTTGATGATGTGAGGCCGATTACTTTTCCGCCCAGTAGTTTAATTATTTGTATAAGAAGTTGACCAACACCACCAGCCGAAGCATGTACTAAAGCAACATCACCTTGTTTTATTTGATAGCTATCTTTCGTTAAATAATGTGCTGTTAAGCCCTGCAATAAGACAGAAGCGGCTGTTTCAAACGGGATAGAATCTGGAAGTGGAATTGCTTTCTCTGATGGAACGGCAACTAATTCTGCATTTGCAAATGGGACGTCAGCAAATGCAATACGGTCTCCAGGATTGATAGTAGTAACGTCAGCTCCTACTTGTTCAACAATACCAGCCCCTTCATAACCTAATATATATGGCGGGTTACCAGCGAGATGATAATCACCGCGGCGTCTATAAATATCAGCAAAGTTTAAACCGATTGCTTTCGTGCGGACAAGAATTTCATTTGAATTTATGATTGGATCATGTATTTCTTTATATTGTAGTACATCCGGATTTCCGAACTGTTCGAAACAAAGTGCTTTCATATGGAATACCTCCATTTATATTGTTTGTCGATGCTCTTTATCATACAATATAAACATCGATAGGCAAAGAGGATTATTTCGATGGGATCAATCGAAAATATCGATTGAAAAGAGGGATGATAAATGGAGATAAAACAATTAATTACATTTAAAATAGCCGCGGAAACTTTGAACTTTACACAAACTGCGAAGAAATTAAACTTTGCCCAATCGAGTGTTACAGCACAAATTAAAACGTTAGAGGCTGAGCTCGGTACACCACTATTTGAGAGGTTAGGGAAACGTCTTTTCTTAACTGAAGCAGGAAGAAAGTTTCAACTATATGCGGACAAGATAATCGCACTTAGTAACGAAGCGAAGACGGCTGTGAAAGATGATGAGGAAATAGCAGGTACGTTAATAATTGGTGCACAAGAAAGTCAATGTACATATAGGCTTCCGTCTATATTAAAGAGGTTTAAAATACAATTCCCCAAAATAAAGCTTATATTTAAACCAGCGCATTCCAATAAAGATGCGAAGGAACAATTGATGGAGGGGAAAGTCGATCTTGCATTTATTTTGGACGAATGTAAAACAGAAGATGCTTTGCATGTGAATCCACTTATGAAAGAAGAATTAAAAGTAGTAGCGGCTCCAGGGCATTGTTTACTCGAACAGGCTTCCGTTTCTATAAAAGATTTAGAGAGTGAAACACTTTTGTTAACTGAACTAGGGTGCTCATATCGGACTTTATTTGAAGAGTTATTTCGTGCGGAAGACGTATATCCAGCAAATAAGATTGAGTTTGTTAGTGTCGAGGCAATTAAACAATGTGTCATTGCGGATTTAGGTATAGCAGTTTTGCCAGCAATAGTAGTAGAAAAAGATATACGGGAAGGGACGTTAAAGGAGTTAGTGTTAAAAGAAACAATAGCTCCGATTTATACACAAATTGCTTGGCATAAAGATAAATGGATGACAGTGCCACTGCGACAATTTATTGATGTAACGAGGGAGTTTTTTGTAACGGATTAAGTGGAGAAATATTTATTTTATATAAAAGAAAAAATGGCAATTTTGTATAAAGAACCGATGCTTGAATATAACAAGTATCGGTTCTTTTATGTTTTAAATATAGAATGCTATAAAATGTGTATTTCTCAATTTTTTTCTTAAAAGGATAAGTAAAATTTTTCGTATATTCCAATAATCATAAGGGAATTTACAACGTTTATTCGTTTCTGTAAGATGCCTCTAGGAAGCGTGAAAGGAGGACTTACATAGCAGTATAGCTTGTCTTTAGTATACGTACTTATTGTGAGGAGGAATTTAAAATGTTTAAAAAGTTAATGAAAGTATGCGTGTTAAGTGCGGCAAGTATAGGTGTATTATTTAGTTTTCAAGGAAGTACATTTGCAGCTACTGATTTAAGTAGTTATTATGACGGGAAAAATCCAGCAACAACGAAAGTATACGGGGGAAGTACAACGTGTGATGCAGATGGATTTAATGCAAAATCTACAGCTGTATATGAAGGTAGTAAAAAAGTAGGGACAGTGTATTTACGTTACAGTAATAAATGTCATGCAGCATGGGCTAAGTTTGTTTTAGATCAACCAGCACCAGCTGTTTCGGGAGGAGTGTACGCGTACGCTGTTGTGAATAAATACAAAAATGGTGTATTCCAAAAATCAGTTACTTCTAATCAGGGGAACGGCACAATAAAAACAGGTCAAACGAGCACTTATACAGGAATGGTATTTGATTTAACTGCTGATTTCGGATACACAGCAGATGCTGAAGCAGTTACGTTTAATAACGGTTACGGAAAAACAGCACGTTATTAAGAAAGGAGTGAAATTATATGAAACTTTTAAAAAAGACGAGTGCATGTTTATTGCTATCTTTACTCATTGTAACTAGTATGTTTAGCACGACTAATAGCGATAAAGTATACGCAGAAGATCATTCATATGATGGGAAAAGTCCTTACTATAACAGCTGTGATCAATCCGCAGTAACGAAAGAAAAGAAGTGGATTGATTCAAATTCTTATGTAGAATTAAAATTTAGCACGACGTGTAAAACAGCATGGGCAAAAGTTACTGTAACCCGCCCGGCAGTTTATAATAACGAAGCTGATGCAAGGATTGTTAGAAAAACAGATGGAAAGGCCTACACTTGCGGAAGTGCTGGAGGAAATGGTGTTGTAAATAAAGGGCAAACATCATGCTATACGCCAATGGTATATGATTTAGATCCAAGAAAGGCGCAAGCGCAGGGGAAACATGCAATACCAAATAGTGATGCATATAATTATGCTGAGACTATTTGGGATTGATGAGGATATAGAGATTGTAAGATAGAATATTTTAAGAGCATGTTTTGATTGGATTTCAAAACATGCTCGATTTGTATTCATTCTAATTTTTTTGGTAATCATGAACCATTGAATTAACTAAGGTCTGTATCAGGAGGAGTATATCCAAGGTGACGAGCCATTGATACAATTTGTCCTTTATGATGAAACTCATGAGTCTCCGTATGAGTTAAAAGCCATAGCGGTGTTGTGCTCCAAGGTTCTTTTTGCCATTTCACTTCATTTGCTATGTTTTCAAGCCAACGATCATTGTATTCATCTAAAAAACGTTGTACAGTCTCATCTACTAATTTAAATCTAGCACGGACTTTTTCCACATCTGCATGCTCAATTTCGTAATCGCTAGCAAATAAAAAATCTGCTCTTTTTTGCTTGAATGCGAATGATCCAAGCCAGTATCGATAGCAATCGGCTACATGAATATGAGTCTTTATAATGCTACCGCTTCCGAAATTAGGAACTGTGCTATGTAATTTTTCTACTGGGATTTCTTCCAAAAACGAAAATAGAGTTTCTCTTGTAGAGCTAATAAGATTATATTGTTGTTTTAAAATATGCAACATGCAAGTACACTCCTCTTTTATTTACATAGTAAGTAATTCTATATTTACGAGGAGTGAACCTTTTTATTATTTTTAATAAGCATATTAGATGTATTTCTTATTTGTTTCTGATAGATTAAACAAGGTGAAACATTAATAAGTTGAACATTCTTAGTTCATAATAAATTGTACATCAAGAAGGAGAACGATAAAATGAATAGACTAGTGGGTTTAAAACAATTTGAAATAACGCGCGGGGCGTTACTTAAATTTATGGAAACGTTAGATGATAAAACTGCGGATACGCAGCCAGAGGGTTTTAACAATACAATTCGTTGGCATATCGGTCACGTGTTAACAGCAGCAGAAGTTTTCATGTTTGGAAAAGAATTCAAACAATTACCAACTGAATATCCAGGTATGTTTGGGTATGGATCACGACCATCTAAATGGAAAACAGAAGGACCATCGTTAGAAGTGTTAACGGCTCAATTAAAAGAACAAGCAAAACGTATTAACGAAATTCCAGCAGAAGCATTTGAAAATAAACTGCCAGAGCCATTCCTAGGATTGGAAACAGTAGGGGAGCTTTACGGTATGATGCTTTATCATGAAGCTGATCATATTGGGCAAATGAAAGCGATGGAACGTATTATTAAAGCTCTTTAGTCTTAATTGCATATAACAAGCAATACAGGTGTAATGTTAAATAATATATACAAAAAAGGTAGATAAATTATTATCTACCTTTTTTGTATAACTTCTTGAAGGATTAGGGATTATCATCGTGATGCTGATGAAGAAGGATAAGAGAATTTTATAATTTTTATGGTGTGATTATTAATTATAGTATTCCTAAATATGGAATATACGTATAATGATAGAGAAGAACTAGAAATAGGGGTGAATACTATGATTACATTAGAGCAAAAGTTGGAGCAATATAAACATACATATGTACAGTTAAAGGGAGAACTAAAATGGAAAACGAGTGATTCTCGAACAGGAATGATGATTGCTGCTATGTATGCAGGTAGTGATAAATTGTTTGATCTCGGACGTTTTTTAGAAATTAGTAGTTATATTAAGAATCAGGTAGGGATGTTTTCATACTTAAAGTCTTATCATCGTTTTGTAGTGGCCGCAACATTAGATATTCACTTTACAGATTACAAGGAAGCTTTTCGGACGTTTTTAGATTTATATGAACAATTGGTCACTGGTGGCTTTAGCCGGAGTATATTTACTTATCTCGCAGCAGCTGTGCTTTTAACAGAAGAAAATGAACAGCATGGCACACATATTCAGCGTTCGATGCAAGTATATAAACGCATGAAAAAGGATCACCTCTTTCTTACAAGTACAAATGATTATCCGCTCGCAGTTTTATTAGCAGGACAATCAGAGCATGTAGAAACACTTATGGACCGAGTGGAACGTCTTTATCAGAAACTAGCGACAGCTGGTTTGCGTAAAGGGAATGATCTTCAATTTTTGAGTCATATTCTTTCACTAAAGAAGGATGTCAGGGAAGAACTATTAGTTGCAAAATGTACAAATATATGGAATTTGTTAAAGCAAGAAAAGGTAAAAGTAAAACAGATGCATTACCCAGCTATCGGGCTACTAGCGTTACTCGAGGACGGAGAAAAAGAGATTCATTCTATTCGAGCATTTATTGAAAAATTGCAGGGGGATAAATTGTTCCGTTGGCATACAGATACAACTATTCTTATTGCTATTCAACTGTTCGTAAGTCAGAAAGGTGAGGAAAGTAAAGCTACTAACACAGGTTTACAAACAATGATAGAAGTCCTCATACAAGCACAACAGGCAGCCATGATGGCAACGATTGCCGCTTCATCTGTAGCAACATCTTCTGCTAGTAGCAGTTCATAATGTGTAATTGCTTATACTCTTGTAAATTATAACTTCCTTGATAAGGACGGTTTAAAAAATATTACTAAAAACAGTTAGCTCATCACTCTCTAATGAGTGATGGGCTAACTGTTTTTACATAATCAGCATTATCTTTTTGATTCCTTCAAATGTTTGAGCTGCGTGACAATCATAATGCTAATAACAACGAGTAAAAACCATGAACTAATTTTGCTTAAGTGAACGAGACTCCATGCTTCCCGTTGATTTGGATATTGCCATGCTCCGAAAAATGTTGCGATGTTCTCTGCAATCCAAATGAAAAATCCGATAAGGAAAAAGGAGAGAACGAGTGGCATTTTATATGTAACGCCTTGTAATGAAAATTGTACAAATGTGCGAGAGAAAACAATGAATAGTAGTAAAGTTAATATCCATCTAAAATCGTATGTAAAGTGGTGTGTGAAAAAATTGAAGTAAATCATAGCTCCTAACGGCACGGCAAAAATAGCTTTCGGCCAATGATGCATTTTTAAATGCAACCTTCTCCACGCTTGACATATGTAACTCGCGACACTCGCATACATAAAACCGCTGTAAAGCGGAACTCCAAAAACCTTCGAATATGCCTCTTCGGGATAACTCCATGAACCGAAATGTACTTTATATATTTCTAGTAAAAGGCCGATGAGGTGGAAGATGGTAATTACTTTTAGTTCGTCTTTTGTTTCAAGACCAGTCTTGTACATAATCCACTGCATAAGAAGGCATACGATGAGTATGAAATCATAGCGATATAACCCTGGGATAGAAATGATTTTTGAAAGGGCTAGTGTTAAAAAAATAGTGACTGGGAATAAACAAGATAATGCTTGTTCGTAAGTGAAATGTAGTAATTGTTTTATATAGAACATTGGGTCTCCTTTGATAAGTTTGTTAGAAAACTCGAAATAATGACTAAGTATACTACGATTTTAAAAATAAGCTAGTAGTCTATTTTGCATGTATTTGTAAGTTTTAGAAGGGAATTGTAATAAGTATTTTAATATTTTAACAAAGTAAAAAATAGTTTGCTATTTAAAAAAAGTGGGGATATAATATCTAAATGAAAATGATAATTATTATCAATATTAATTATAAATAAAAAATAATTATAAAAAACAACTGAATATAAAGGATGAAATGAAACATGTTACATAAGTCTACTGTACATGCTGGTAATAACCGCTGGATACATATTAAGTTCATATGTTTCATGAGCTTAACAATTTTATGTTTAATTGGATCTATATTTTTAGCCATTTCATTTGGTGCAAAGGATATTCATTTACAAACGGTGTGGGTAGCGGTTTTGGATTACAATCCGAAACTAACACAGCACCAAATTATTTATGAATTAAGGCTCCCGAGAGTAATTGGTGCAGCAGTTGTAGGGGCAGCTTTTGCGGTTGCTGGTGCTGTTATGCAAGGTGTAACACGAAATCCTTTAGCTGATGCAGGTGTACTCGGAATAAATGCAGGTGCGATGTTTGTAGTAGCACTTAGTTTTGCTTTTTTCCCACATATGCCGTATTCCTATTTAATGATTGTTTCCTTTATTGGAGCTGTCTTAAGTACAGTACTTATTTTTGTTATTGGATCAGCAACATCAGGCGGGTTAACACCAATGAGGTTAACGATTGCTGGAGCGGTTATGGCAGCGCTTTTACATTCATTAAGTTCAGGTGTTGCGATTTATTATGATTTAAGCCAAGATTTAGCGTTTTGGTATGCTGGTGGTGTTGCAGGGGTTAAGTGGGAACACTTGAAATTTTTAGTCCCTATTATTCTTATAACGATTATTTTTGCGATAGTGTTAGGGCGATCTATTTCACTCATATCAATGGGAGATGATGTTGCTACAAATTTAGGAGTGAAAACGAACCGAACGAGAATACTAGGGATGATTATAGTAGTTATTCTGGCAGGTGTTTCTGTTTCAGCTGTTGGTTCTATTGGATTTGTAGGACTAGTTATCCCGCACATTGCTAGAAAATTAGTTGGTGTTAATTATAGACTCATTATTCCTATGTCAGCATTATTAGGAGCTATGTTATTAGTTGTAGCTGATTTAGGGGCAAGAACAGTAAATCCTCCTAAGGAACTTGCGATAGGGATTATGGTAGCTCTTGTTGGAGTTCCGTTCTTCCTCTATATAGCACGTAAAGTTGGGAGGGAATTATAAGTGAAGGATCTTTTTAACACGGATAAAAAGAGAGCTATTACTGTAACTACAATCTTCGGATGTATAAGTATCGCTGTAATTTTAATTAGTTTAAATACAGGGACACTGAGTATAGCGCCACTTAGAGTAATTGAAACACTTTTGGGTTATGGTGATTTTGAGAGTGCAACCGTGCTATATGATTATCGTATGCCAAGAATAATAATCACGATGTTAGCCGGTATTGGTCTTGGTATTTCCGGTGCGATTTTGCAAGGGTTATCCCGTAATGCACTTGCAGATCCTGGTATTTTAGGGTTGCATTCAGGTGCATCTTTCGGTCTTATCGTATTTGTTACTCTCTTTCATTCTATTAATGAGAGTGCATCCATTTTAATACCGTTATTTACATTTGGCGGAGGAGTATTAGCTGCATTTCTTATTATTTTACTTGCGAGTGATCGGTCAAAAGGTTTACTTCCCATTAGACTTATTCTCATTGGTATTGCAGTTTCAGCTGGCTTTAGTGCAATTTCGCTATTTTTCTCTCTCAAGTTAAATGATGAGACGTATACATTCGCTTCTAGATGGCTAGTTGGTAACGTGTGGGGAAGGGATTGGATTCATGTCCTGGCATTATTACCTTGGATTTTCATACTAACCCCTTATGCGTGGCTAAAATCTAAAACGTTAAATGCATTGTCACTAGGTGATAGTGTAGCAGCAGGACTTGGTGTTTCTGTGCAAAAAGAACGGTTATTACTTTTAGCTACAGCGGTTGGATTATCTTGCGCAAGTGTATCGATGGCAGGGGGGATTGGCTTTATCGGCTTAGTTGCTCCGCATATCGCAAGAAAGTTAGTAGGTACTACCTATCAACACTTCCTTCCGTTAGCTGGCATAATCGGAATGATTATTTTAGTGCTCGCAGATACGATAGGACGCTCTATATTTGAGCCGAATTCTATTCCGGCTGGTGTAGTAGTAGCGGCTTTAGGAGCACCGTATTTTCTTTATTTACTTACAAAAACAAAATAACTACTTCAAAGAGGAGAACATATGAAAAAGAAACTTACTATTTTATTTAGCATCATGTGTATTTTAGTACTAGCAGCATGTGGTCAAACGAAAGCTAATGAAGAGGCAACGAAAAAAAGTAATGAGCCAAAAATCGCCTCTATGTCTATTCACTTAACGAATAATTTACTTGCATTAGGAATTACACCAGTAGGTTCTGTAATTGGTGGAGATTTAAAAGATTTCTTACCACACGCAAAAGAGCAGTTGAAAGATACGAAGAAACTTGGGGTTGTAACAGATCCGAATATGGAAGCATTACTACAATTAAAGCCATCTGAAATTTATGTGGATGAAAAATATGCTGGCAAAGATTTAGCGAAATACGAAAAAATTGCAAAAACACATACTTTTAATTTAGATGAAGGTACGTGGAGAGATCATTTAAAAGAAGTAGGTAAACTTGTAAACCGTGAGAAAGAAGCAGATAAATATATTCAAGACTATGAAGAACAATCAAAACGAGTGAAAAATTTAATAGATAAAGAGCTGGGTAATAACGAAAAAGTAATGGCAATTCGCGTTACTGCAAAAGAATTACGTGTATTTAGTACGAAAAGACCGATGGGACCAATTTTATTCGAAGACTTAGGATTACAACCTGCAAATGGTGTAGAGAAAATTGATGGAAACCGTCCTTTCGAAGTGATTTCACAAGAAGTATTACCTGACTTTGATGCAGATGCTATTTTCGTTGTTGTAAATAGAGACGATAAGGCAAAAGCTGCATTTAAACAACTTCAAGAAACACCAATTTGGAAAGACTTAAAAGCTGTTAAAGAAAAGCACATATACATTATTAATGACCAACCATGGCTAGACTATTCTGCTTTAGGTAACAAAATGGCAATGGATGAAGCGGAGAAAATGTTTACGAAATAATATCGATTCGATGTTAGGAAGATCCTCTGAATTTTGAGGGTCTTTTTTATTGTTAGAATAAATAAAAAATTATACAATAAATTTAATTTAATGCAGAGGAGATGTGCCGATGTCAGCACTTATTGTAAGTATCCCGTTTATAAAGCAGTTTATGGAAATAGGGGATAAATAGGCTAGAATAATTATCCCCATTATTTAATAAAGGGGAGTTTGAAATGACAATGAATCTTTTTCAAAATAAAACGATCAAATTATCAGCTAGTAGAGAAAAAGATGTTGAAGTAATGGCTATGTGGCAAGAAGATAGTGAGTATTTAAGAAATGTAGATACAGATGTAGCATTCCCGCAATCTTTAAATGAAATAGCAAGTGATGGGCTATTAAAAGGACGGAGATCGAATAGTGTTTCTTTCATGGTAAGGACAGTTCAAGAAGATCGCTTAATTGGTTTTGTGGCGATTCATGGTATAGAGTGGAATAACAGAACAGGTGTATTAGCTATTGGTATAGGAGATGCGAATGATAGAGGAAAAGGATATGGAAAAGAAACAATACATCTTATTCTAAAGTATGCTTTCTATGAATTGAATTTACACCGCATCGGTCTCGATGTTATTTCGTATAATAAACCTGCCATTGCATTGTATAAAAAGATAGGTTTTCAAATGGAAGGCTGTATGAGAGAAGCGGTTCAAAGAGATGGAAAGTATTTTGATCGTATCATTATGGGGATATTGCGGGATGAATGGATAGAGCTGCAAGGTTAGAAAGTACATTCGAAATTATATATGTAGTATGCAGGAGATATAATTGTAATTGGCGAAAATTTACAGTGTACTGATTGAATTTATAAGGAGTCATGCAAAATGAATTTGGAAAAGGCAAAACCAGTAAATGAAGAGGTCGCCGAATTAAAAGAACTTATTAAAGAGTTACACGGAAGTGTGCACCAACTTGAAAGTGAGGTGCAGCAACTAAGGCACGAAAGACCAGTTGTTGAAGTGAGAAAAGGTGTTCAACTATCACCGACAATTGTCGGGCAAATTGGTGGTATGATTTTAGGTGGATTAGCAATTATCGGTATATTTTGGTGATGAAAAAAGGTTTGCAGCACTATGCTGCAAACCTTTTGTATTTGACGATAGAATTTCATACAGTACAACTTCTACATTAAATAACGTAAATAAATGTAAGCATGTGATAACAATAGTGCAATGATTGTTAACGGTAAACCGATTTTTAAGAAGTCCATATAAGAAAATCCATGTCCTTCACGTTTTGCAATACCAGCAACAACTACGTTTGCTGATGCTCCGATTAATGTTCCGTTTCCTCCTAAGCAAGCTCCAAGAGATAACGCCCACCATAGCACTTCGATTTGCGGCGAATCAACAGATAATCCGAGGCCAGTAGCTAAATCTTGAATAAGAGGAATCATCGTTGCGACAAATGGAATATTGTCAATTGTCGCAGATGCGATGCCAGATACCCATAAAATAAGTATCGCAGCGAAACCGATATCACCATTTGTTACGTCGATTACTTCTTTTGCGAGTGAAGAAATAAGTCCGATATCAATTAATCCGCCAACGAGAACGAATAGTCCGGCGAAGAAGAAAATGGTTACCCATTCAACGTGGGCAAATATATCTTCTATTTCATGTTCTTTTACGCCGATTAACATAAGAAGTGTAGCGCCTGTCATTGCGATAACGGCAGCATCTACATGAATAATAGAATGAAGTACAAAGCCTAAAATAGTTAGTCCTAAAATTGTAATCGATTTTAAAAGGAGGCTTTGATCTTTAATATAATCTTTTTCGTTTAACGCCATTAGTTTTTCGATTTGTTCAGGCGTTGTTTTTAGTTTGTTACGATACATGAAGTAAATAATGCCAAGTGTAACGATAGAAATAATAATTACGATTGGAGCTAAATTTAGTAAAAAGGCATTAAAGTCTAAATGCTTATTAGCTGATCCAATCATAATGTTAGGTGGATCACCGATTAAAGTTGCTGTTCCACCTATATTTGAAAACAGTACTTCTGAAATCAAATAAGGAACAGGGTTAACTTTTAAAATACGTGTAATGGATAGTGTAACAGGAACGATTAATAAAACAGTCGTTACATTATCCAAAAATGCAGAACCGACGGCGGTTAATAAGGATAGTAATAATAAAATGCGAATCGGTTTTCCGTCAGCTGCTTTTGCTGCTTTAATAGCTACAAATTCAAATACGCCTGATTGACTCGTAATATGTACGAGAATCATCATCCCGATTAAAAGGGTGATCGTTTCCCATTGAATATGTGATGTGAAAGCAGTGTGTAAATCTACAATTCCAAAAATAATCATAATAGCAGCACCGAATAGTGCAATTACAGCACGATTCAATTTTTCAGAAATAATAAAACCATACGTGACTAAAAATACGGCAATTGCAAAATAATATTGCCAATTTGCTACTTCATGTGCTGATTGTTCCAAGCGAGTCACCTTCTTTAAAATATGTATTCAATCGTCAAAACGTATCCCGATGCATTCATACGGGATAAAATATATTGTAGCAAATTCAAAAAAGAAAGAAAACTATTTAACGAAGTGAAGGAAAAGTTCTGAATTCCACATATGATAAAAAAAATAACAAAACACAGTGCAAATTATTAGGAAAAGTGAGCGTTGTCCTCTAATATAGAGATAGCAATTTACATTATTTTTGCGTAAAATGGTTTAAAGAGGTGAATTCCGATGGAAATAGTAAAAGATAGTTCTCTTATTCAAAATGAAATTGAACGTTTTGTAAATAAAGATGTATATATTCATTTAGAAACAACGAACGGAGCGTATGCGTCACACTTTAATGAAAAGATGATGACAGTTGGAGCATTCATTCGAAATGCAATTATTCGCTTTGAGCGCGGGAAAATAACTGGAACAAACCCATACCGAGTTGGTTTGAAAATGGATCATGGCTGGGTATATGCAGAAGGTATTACGCACTGGGAAGTAGACGATAAAGAGCGTTTATTACTAGCAGGGCATGATAACCAAGGTCGCTTAGCGGTAGCACTTGAGTTAAGCTTAACGCCATTTAAGTAAGAAGGAGGGAAACTTATGGAGAGACATGTACTTGTTGTATTTCCGCATCCAGATGATGAAGCATTTGCTGCGGGAGGGACAATTCGCTTATTAACAGATCAAGGAGTACCTGTAACGTATGCATGTGGTACTCTTGGACAAATGGGACGTAACATGGGGAAGAATGTATTCGCTAACCGTGAAACGATTCCAAATATCCGTGAAAAAGAATTAAAAGATGCATGTGAAGCGATGGGGATTCAAGATTTAAGAATGCTCGGTTTCCATGATAAAACGTTAGAATTTGAAGATGTTGATTTCGTTGCAGATAAAATCGAAGCGATAATTCAAGAAGTAAATCCATCTCGAATTATTACATTTTATCCAGAACACGGCGTACATCCAGATCATGATGCATTTGGCCGCGCTGTCGTTCGCGCTGTATCACGTATGCCAAAAGAAGAACGTCCAGTTATTCATGCGGTTGCGATTACGAGAAATCGTGAAGCAGTGCTCGGTGAACCGGATGTTGTAAATAATATTAGTGAAGTATTTGAACATAAATTAGCTGCACTAGGCGCGCATCGTTCACAAACAGAAGCAATGCTTGAAGAAACACATGCAAAAATAAAAAACAAAGATGCAGCAACATTGAAATGGCTGCAACTTGAACAATTTTGGACCTATAAATGGGAGTAGGCTAGAAGTATATCTTCTAGTTGCTCTTACATAGAAAAAGCGCCGTCACTTGTGATGGCGCTTTTTCTTGTTAAAGACTATATTTCTTAGAGATGTGCATTGAAATTTTTTCATTAACGTGCAGTATAGCCTCCGTCAACAAGAAGTGTTGTACCATTAACAAAACTAGCATCATCACTTGCTAAAAATAAGACAGCTTTAGCCACTTCTTCTGGTGTTCCAAGTCTGCCTTGTGGATGAAGGGAAGCTAAATATTCTTTCTGTTGAGGATTAACACTACCTAGTAAAGGGGTGTCAATATAACCAGGGCACACCGCATTAATACGTATTCCATATTTAGCGTAGGCAGTACATAAATTTTGAGTTAATAGTTTCACACCACCTTTTGCAGAGGAGTATGCTGTTGGGGTAGGTAATGAAACAAAACTATGAATCGAACCAGCGTTAACGATGACACCACCTGTACCTTGTTTAAGAAATTGTTCAATCGAATATTTATCAGAAAGGAATACCCCAGACAAATTAATATCAATAGTTCTTTTCCACTTTTCATAGGATAATTCGTTTGCCGGTGCATCATCAGCAACGCCGGCATTTGCATACATAATATCTAATTTACCGTATGTACTTACTGTCTCATGAATGAGCTGTTTAATATCTGCCTCTTTTGTTACATCAGTTTTAATAAATAACGTATCATATCCATTTGCGTTCAATTCATCTGATAGGTCTTTTCCACGTTCAGAAAAGTCAGCGATAACTACTTTTGCACCTTCTTCAATAAAAAGACGAACGGTGGATTCGCCAATCCCGCTTGCACCACCAGTTATGATTGCTACTTTGTCTTTTAATTTCATATAAACCTCTCCATTCATTAATGAATTTAAGTCGAATTTTTTGAGCTGGTTATGTCACTATTAACCTTAAATAGTAAGTAGATAGAAGAAAAAGTTCGCGTTTACTTAACTGTGAAAGTACTGAATTTTTCTTTATTGTACTTTTTTATACAGTGATGAACGAAAATATTAATTGGGTCAATTTTATCATTAGATTGAATATTCGGTAAAGCGTTCTCGAATAAAGTGACTGCTGAAGTTTAACGACTAACCTACATAGATATAACGAGGGGTATTTACATATAGTTTCTCTTTTTTATTTTAGTAATTAACAAATTTTTAAACTTGCTGATGATGTAGTGCAATTAAATAAATGGGTTGTTTTTAGATTAACTAAAACTAAAAAACAGTAAAAATAAAATGTTATATAATAATTATTTATTGAAAAACGATAAATATCGTGTTAATATCAAATTGAAAATTAGTAAGAGAGGTGCTTTTTATAAAATGTAAAACGAATGTTATGTACTAAAAAGAAATTGATAGAAATTAGGAAAGTTATATATCTTAATAGCAAAAGAAGAAAAAGGAGTTAGAGCATGATTAATAAAACAGTAAAAAAAGTTATCTTGTTTGCAGGTGGTTTGTATATTACTTATTTAGTAGGTGTAGTTATTTTAGCGGAATCTATACCGTATCCTACATCTCAGCAATTAAAGGCAGCCGAAAAAGTAGTTGAACGCTATGTAGGTGAAAATAATGGAGTGGAAATGATAAATACATCTAGCAGCTTCACGGCTGAGATGTTCGATCGTACAATTCATATTGAAGGAAATTCAAAGGAGAATCCGGAACAAGTATTTCGAATGGATTTAGACCGAGTTTCTAATGAAAATGAAAAAATAACCGAAAAATCGATAAATAAAATTTGTAAATCAAATGATGCAGGAGAGAATTTTACGTGTGCTGATGCTGAAAAGTTAAAATGAACATGCAGTGTTATTTATAGTATATAGCTAAAGATAGGAATGCGTAACAGCACAACTACTACTCTAGTTAAATAGGAAAAGCCTCGCAGGGGGGCGAGGCTTTAAACAGGGTATTAAAAATTATCGATTCATTAAGAATAACTTTTTCGAATAAACTAATTTTAGCATGATAACTCGTGTATATGTGTTACGAATTTATGAACAAAAAATCAATCATAAAAATACGGGGAAGATGATAATTTATTTGAAATATATTACATAATTTTCAAGTGAGAAATAAAAAAGCAGCAATGAGCAAAATAATTTAGAGCCGCATTATATTAAACATAAGTGGTACTTCTAATATTAATCTGCTTCATTATATTGTTATTACCAATGCTACAGAATACGTGAAGTGGTTTAGTAATGTTAAAACAAGAAATTCTCAGAATCTACGGGTTTAAAATGAAAAAATTTTAGTCATTGGACACAAGGGGGATTCTATATTAATTGGTTAAGTGGTTGAAAGAGAGACTTTGTTTATTTCGTTTCTTTTTCACTTAATTCATTAGAAATGATATCTAGTAATGATACATATGAAGCGTATATTTTGAATTAACTAATAGAATAATATATATTTATATTGATTTAATGATTTTAATTTATTAAAAATGAGGAAATCAATATGAAGATTAAATTTGCCGTAATAAAAGATGAAAACTTTGATTTTAGTTTATTAGAAACAAAATTATTGAAAACCTTTAAAGAAGTAGATTTTGAAGCAGATATTGTAAAGGTTGAAGATAAGATTTTTGAGGGAAATAATATTCAAACGAATTTAGCTGAAATCACCATTAATGTTACTGGAAAAAATATCGGCTATAGGTCCGTTTCAGCTAGTATATTTATTGTTCTAGAAAGTTTATCATTACAGTTATTTCAAATTAATATTAGTTTACATTAAGCAGCTAAAAAAGAGAATTTCTTCAGAAAATTATACTGACTATAATGAGTTGTCAATATGAGAATGGTGATTTAAATAATAGTAATTATTGTAGGTGCTCCCGTATGTTGGATTGCACCTTGTTTGTTATTAAAGAAATAAAAAAGCCTTTAAATAAGATGAAAGTCTTTATGAAACGGCATATAAAGAGTGTTCAGGATACGTTATGAAAGTAGAATAATTCAATGCTTATTCATATCGCATGTTATTTAAATGCTTGTTTATACAGAAAAATGGAAATGTGTAAATAATTCAATTAGATTGTACAAATAATTTGGTGCGCGAATATACGGAATGTATTCACGGGTAAAAGGGTTGTCTCATAATATATATATATAGATTTTTCTATTAAGATGAACAGAGGGTGTGAATATATGGAAGATGTTTACGCGAAAATTGACAGCCTAAAAGCAGAGCAAAAAGAAATTATGAGAGACATTCGTACTTTAGAAACGCGTACCACTATTAATGAGAAAGACATAGCAACAATCAATAAGCAATTAGAGAAAATAAGTACAAACACAACTTGGATTTTGCGAATTATTATTAGTGCGATAGTAATGTCAGTTTTAGGATTGATATTAAAAGGGATTATTTAACCTTGTAAAATGGCTCAATATAAACGAAAGAGGGGCAATTCTCCCTCTTTTTATTATACGAATGAGAAATGGCTTTCCTCCAAGCGTTAAATGAAGGTGGAGGACGAACCTATTTTTTGCAAAAAAACTGAAACAATGTGCTAAACGAGTTTTATAAACTGAATCCAATTAGGAATGGATACTATAAGAACCGAGCATTATTTGTCAACGAAAAGAGTATTTAGGTCCTTCACATTATACTTGGCACAAAGCATATAGCAGTTAGATAAAACATACTATGCATGTATACGTATAAAATGTTTATTTTTAGATACAAATCAATTATAAATACTGAAAAATAGACCTACATAAATAGAGTCCTTTTTTAGTTTTAAAATTTTTAATTACTACTAGAACAATATGGATCTATTGAAAAATGTTCTAGATTGTAGCCTCATGTAGAAAACTTTGTAATAGAATCAAACCGCTTACCTTAAGTTGATGAACATATATGGAGACCGTTTGTTTTGTAATTTAAATAATTAGATTAATGTGATAACATTTTGAGGTAGGGTGTAAATGAAATACTGAGGAGGATAAGTATGCAAAAGAGACCAGGAACAAATGAATATAATCCATACTACTCAACGTACATAAAATTAGTACCAGATGGAGATATCATACATATTCTAGAGCAACAAATGAAGGAAACGAATCTTTTATTGAAGGATATTTCTGATAGTGAAGGACATTTTCGATATGCCCCTAATAAATGGAGTATAAAAGAAGTAATCGGTCATATTGCAGATACTGAACGTATTATGGCATATCGTTTGCTGTCCATAGCAAGAGGTGAGACAGCAGAACTTCCTGGCTATAATGACGATATGTATGTTCTTAGAGCAGCTTTTGATAAGCAATCTATGCAAGATCTTCTTACGAATTTAACAGTTGTTCGCCAATCTACTGTGCATTTACTTAAAAGTTTAGATAAAGATGCCTGGTTGCAAAGGGGAATTGCGAACAATTCTGAAGTCACGGTTCGTGCATTAGTAAACATTATTGCTGGTCATGAGCTTCATCATCGGCAAATTATAAAAGTACGTTATTTTGGGGCTAATGCATTTACAGAATGTTAAAATACGGAAAATAAAAGATGATGATTTGTAAAAAAATTACGATTCATCATCTTTTTATTTTTTCTCAATGACCAAATATTACTTAACAGTGGCAAGCTTAATTTATAAGAAAAGAATGACTACATTAGCAACAAGGGTTTAAAGAAAGGGGGATTGATAGTAAGTTGTTTAATTAAAATGGTAAAGAGTAACTTTTACCTTACTTTTTGTTATAAATAAAGGAGCAGTTAGCAAAAGCTAACTGCTCATCTCCAAGGGGGAGCAAGGAGAAAAATCTAATGTCATCTACAGTGTTGACGGAATATGGAGTTTTATTCAGGGGATTTACTGATTATGTAGGTTACATAAAAAGTCCTATTAACATTCAGGCTATTCCGATTAGAATTAAAGATTTGAGTGTAATCCAAAACTTTTTTTCTGGCTTTTGAAATTCTAAAAAGCCTTTTCGTAAGAGCAGAAATAAACCCGCTTCAAGACAGAGGAAAACAACTAGACCAAGAAATTAAAAGTACAAAAGGGATTTTATTATGAGAGTAAGGAAGAAATCGAAATTACCTTTGAATACTTAAGAAAAGAAATTGATAATGATGATGATGATGAGAGTCAGCAAATTATTACAGATTACAAAGAGGTATCTTAAAATAAAACTAGAAAAGCATCCAAAACTATTGTTTTTTCTTTTTTAATATAGAAATTACACATTAAACATATATTTATACGTGTTGTTACTAAACGCTAAGGAATAGTAATAAAAAAATGATGCTGATAAAACTGTATAAAAATAAAAAGAATCCTAAGATGGGGAATGTTTTATGAAAGTTGATCATGATAAACCTCCTTGATATATAAAGTATTTTAATATATTGTTGGTCTATTTAGAAGGAAAAACATAATTTGGTACATGTTAAACGAAAATTTGAACAAACTAGATATTGGAATAAATGATGCCTTCCTTAAAATAACCTTAATTAAAATATAGCTTTAATAACATTTGGGAATTAAATGGTATAATTTTCTAGGATAACCTAAATAAAGTTTATTTTAGAAAAGAGGTAGAGGGGAAATGTTTCAAAAGCTTAAGTTTTATTTAATGAGCATTTTAATTAGTTCAATGTTAGGTGGAATTATTATAGGTGCTAATTTCTTGGTCCATAACATATATAATTTGGTTGCAGGTAAAGAGTATCATTTTAATATGTGGTCTTCTATTATTATATTTAGTGTTGTATTTATTTCGGGCTTCTCGTACATGTTGAAGAAGGGGCCAGATATATTTGTTAATGATTAAATTAATAGCAATTATCAATAGGTGTTGCCGTGTGATTCGGTTGAAGTCTTTTCTAGCGTGTTAGTTATCTCAATATATATGTATCTCTTGGCACCTGGGCGAGGGTGCTCTCTTTTTATCGAAGGAATAATAAAATGTATATAATATAATTAATAGATTTATATTTGAATCTGAGGGGTACAAATTCGATGCGACGTAAAAAGGATTTGTTGAAACAATGGAAGGTGGATTTACAGGCTATTCAAGAAGAGAAGAGGATGAAGAAGAAGGCTAAAAATAAGAAATATAGCATTCCTGGTAATACAGCTGGATTCATGAATGGAAAGCATACTTATCGTAAAGAGAATGGGGTATGGAAGCAAAGAAATAAATGACGTGAGGATAAATAGATTTCATTAAGTTTGTAGCATTATTCTAGGCGTTCCCATGATTTGGGTGGCGTCTTGTTTGTTGTTTATGAAGTAATCCCTAAACGTATTATATTATTGTTTTTAATTAACAGATATAAAAAATGATTTATTTGTTTTATTGATAATTAGTAAACATTATTATAATATGTTTGTATATGAGTAGACTAAAAGTGTTTTTGTTTGATTATATTAAAAGATGGGGGATATCGATAACAATAAAATAATGGGTATATCACCTACAAAAAGCTGCAAAAGGAATGGAAGCAGTATGGAAAAGGTGCTTTCGTGAAAAAATTCGAAAAATAAGCAGTATTAGCTCTTGAAGAAAAATGACTAGAAAAGTTACAACTAGATGGAGCATAAGGTTATACAAAAAATCTTAAAAGGGGGACAAAATTATGGAACAAGGAAAGTATTCAGTAACACCTCAAGATCGAATGAATTATTTATTAGGTCTTTATTCTGCAGATCAACAAATTAATGCGGTTCTTTATTTTCCTGTAGGTCTATCAAAGGAAATACTTGAACAATCAGTAAGGATAACATTACAATTGCAGCCAGTTTTGAATAGTCGATTTGTAGAAAATGATACTCCTTACTGGGAGGAACATTCATCTGGCACTAACTCATCTATTTGCTTTTTTGCAGAAGGAAATGATCAAGAACTTGAAATAATGGCAATAGATTTTATTAAGGAACCTGGTGATCGTATTCAGGGGCCTATGGTTCAAACAATATTATTACGAGGCACTACAACAGATATGTTAGTTGTGAAATTATCTCATCTATGTTCAGATGGTGCAGGAGTCAAGGAATATATTAATTTGCTTGGAGCAATTTATACGCACCTTTCCTTAGGAGGATCTAAGGATCAAATTATAAAGGAATTTGGTGAGGGAAATGAGAGTTTTCGAGATCAATCACATGTATTCAAATATGCTGGAATATCGGACGTAAAAAGTGCGTATCGTCCTAACCAAGAACAGCAGGCATCGTTATGGTCTTTTCCATCTCAACCCAACAAAAATAAATCCCCCAAAATGTCTGTAGGGCGGTTGAGCCGTGAACAAACTCTATGTCTAACCAAATGGACAAAAGCACAACAGGCTACCTTGAATGATGTAATCATGACTGCATACTTCCGTGCTTTATCACATTTCACTGTGTATGCAGAACCTCGCACCGCAGAAAAAATGATCGGTTTGACAATTGATTTACGTCGATATCTGCCTAATTATACGACTGGTGCTATTTGCAACTTATCCGGAATGGAAATGCCAGTGATTAAAATGGAAGATGGTGAATCATTTAATCAGACTCTTGTTCGAGTTAAACAATCAATGGATAAAATAAAGGGCCAAAATCCAGGTCTTTCTTCAGCGGCAGGAATGGAGATACTGGCAGGTATGAAGCTATCTACGGTGAAGGAAATGTATAATCAGCAATACGAGCAGGCTGTACAGATGGGGATGGCGTTGCCATTAATGACAAATTTCGGGGTGATCGCTGATGAACCTATTCAGTTTGGTGAAATTCAAGCTGAGGACGGGTATATGACATCACCCATTATGTATGCACCATTCTTTTCAATGGGAGCAAGCACTTATAATGGAAGACTTACATTTACGATTGGTTATCATGCGCCGGATACATCAAAAGAAAAGGTAGACAAATTTTTAGAATGTGTTATTAATCAGCTATCATAAATAAAATAAAAGAGAATATAGCGCAAAATTTTCTAACAGAATTGTATTTTAGGCGCTCGTCTTATGTACGGCTAATCCCTTTTATAAACGCTATATTTAACGGAAAGGTCTTACTCCAGATAAAAGTTTATCTTCAAATGCTTCATAAATTATTTTTGTTAAATTTTCTCTGATTGCACCTATCTTTATGTTTTAGATTTATGGGGAATCGTAGTGAAAAACAATTTGCAACACGAGAAAAACAAAATAGATCAGCATAAAAGTACTAAAAAAGTGAGAAAAGAGCTGACTTAAACTATATTTTGAATCAGCTCTTTTTACTGTTTTTTGAAATGAATTAGTTTTCAGATAATATAAAAATGATAATCTTCTAACAAATAATCAAGGCATCAACACTAGAAAAGTAGAGATAATATGTAATATAATTGAAAAAGTATATTTAAAAATCAATGTTAATATTACCCTCCTATAAGTATTAACATACGTAATTGAGGTGTTTTCTTTGTTGTTTTATGATCGGATTTCTATAATGGCCCCTCCTGTTCCGTAGCTTAGGAAAGTCTTTTTATTTCTGAGATTTTCAAAGTTATAGGAGGGTATGAAAAATGAAAAAAGTCTCAGTACCATCACTTTGGTTAATGATTATTCTTGTGGCATTTCCGCAAATTAGTGAAACAATTTATACACCGTCTTTACCAGACATTTCAAAGGCGTTACATGTAAGTAATAATGAGGTGCAGTTAACGCTTAGTGTTTATTTTGCTGGATTTGCTTTAGGTGTATTTTTTATTGGATGGTTATCCGATATAATTGGTCGTCGCCCGGCGATGTTACTTGGAATTGTCATATATGGCGCGGGGAGCTTCTTATGCTTTATTGCAAGTTCCATTGAATTTTTATTGTTAAGTCGTTTTATTCAGGCGTTTGGAGCAAGTGCAGGATCAGTTGTGACGCAAACGATTCTTCGTGAAAGTGTAGAAGGGCATAAACGTCACGTTATGTTTGCTCAAATTTCGGCAGTCATTGCTTTTACACCAGCAATAGGACCGTTAATTGGTGGCTTTCTTGATCAAATGTTTGGATTTAAAATAGTATTTTTAAGTTTAGTAGTTATGAGTATCGGAATTTTGCTGTATACGTTTGTTTCTCTTCCAGAAACAAAAACGGGTGCAGTAACGGATAAAATAAATGTGTTTTCTGTTTTAAAACGGTTGATTACAAATCCGAAAGTAGTAACATATGGGCTATTAATTGGAGGAGCGAATGGCGTTTTATTTAGCTATTATGCAGAAGCGCCGTTTATCTTTATTGAATACTTTAAGTTATCGCCTAGTATGTACGGATTTCTAGGAATTGTTGTTGCTTCCGCTTCTATTATTGGGGCGAAATTTTCAAAGCGGTTACTTACCACTTATAAACCAGAGAAAATTATATATATCGGTTGTTTTGTAATGACAGGTGGAGCAGTCGCTTTATCTATTATTACTTCAGTTGGATCAAATCCAAACATAATATATATGATTGGATTTTTAGTAGCGATGTTTATATTGCTATTAGGAATTGGGGTAGCATTACCTAACTGTTTAAGTTTAGCATTAGTAGATTTTCAAGATGTCATTGGTACAGCTGGAGCATTGTTTAGCTTAGGGTACTATATAATAGTGACGGTGACAATTTGGGGAATGAGTCAACTTCATACGGGCTCGTTACTGGTGATGCCACTTTATTTTCTAGCTATTGTAGCTATCATGTTGGTGTTTACTAAGGTGTTTATTGTTGGTAAACGAGTTGAAAAAGCAGTTTAATTATGTATTAGGAAAAGAGTCTCATTGGAAAATGAGGCTCTTTTTTATTATTTTTTAATAAGTTATTAGAATAGTGTTAAAATTAAATTAATTAAAAAGAAAGAAGGTACAATATGAACGGTCTAAATGTTAAAGCAACTACACAAGAAGATTTACAACAAATTTTAAAACTATGTACAATTTATGATCAAGCCATTTACGGTGAAGTTGATACAACGGTAGAGGATATTACGAACTCATGGAAAGGTATTGATGTTAGTAAAAGTTCTTACGTTGTTATGAATGAAGAAGAAATAATTGCTTATGGTATTTTGACAGGGAGTGAAAGACAGTTTCCATCTGCTGTACTTATTCATTCTAATTATATGAATCAAGGTATTGAACAAATAATATGGTCAAAGCTTGAAGGGCGGGCTAAGGAGCTTGTTAGTAATTCGTCTCGCTTGAATGGCAAGATTGTAACACAAGCAAATAATTTTTATGAGGAAAAAATGTTAGAAGAAGCTGGTTTTATTCCAACTCGTATTTGGTGGGGGATGGGGATTGAATTGCAGGGGAATGTTCCATCACCAATATGGCCAAATGGGGTTACAGTGCGACATTACATACAGGGTGTGGATGATGGGAGATTACATCAAGCTTTTAATGAAGCCTTTGCGGACCACTGGAATTCGCAACCTTCTACGTTAGAAGAGTTTTTGCAACGTACTGAAAGAGATGGGTTTCATCCTACATTATGGTCACTAGCAATGGCTGGGGATGAGGTAGTTGGTTTTATATTTAGTAAAAAGGGTACTGATAATAAAGCTGAAATTACGCACCTAGGTGTAAGATGTTCTAAGCGGAAACAAGGGTTAGGATTATCACTATTACCCCATGCATTTAGTCAATTGTACGAAGAAGGGATTTTAAAAGTTCAACTGAATGTAGATTCTGAAAATATTACAGGCGCACCTCGCGTATATGAAGTAGCTGGAATGGAAGTACAGAGTAAATTTGTTCGCTTTGATAAGGAGGTCCTTGCTAAGGGTGTATATGGTATGTAACTTTACTAATATATTGTATTCTTGTTTGAGATGTTAATAGAGTGTTTAAAAAGTATGAAAATAAATTTTGAAAATGGTAGTAGCAATAGGAATGAAATTCTTTTAAAATACGTTATCAACTATAAAGATTGAAGTACATGAGATGTGAAACCGAGGAAGATATGCTCTCCTCGGTTATTTATATTGTAATAATATTCATATCGGAACCATTTTGAATAGATGTATTTTATTGCTAATTCAGTTAAAAATTAAACATAATTATGCATATTAATTTATTGAAAAAATAATTGAATTTTTCAGATAAATGAATTAATATAAAATAAGTAATTTTAAGATTTATAGAATATTGGAAGATGAAAGGTTTTGAGAATTTTGTAAGAGGCAAAAAACGATTTTAGGATAGCTTTAAAGCTAGTGTAAAATGACGTTTGCTTCATCATTTTCAGGCCAAAAGGAATTAGGGGAAAGCATCTTATTTTAAAATGCGGCTATGAATCATCTAAGAGGGGGAAGTGAAGTGGCAAACAAAGAATTGAAAAGAGGTTTAGAAGCACGTCATATTCAAATGATTGCTTTAGGCGGAACAATTGGTGTTGGTTTGTTTATGGGTTCAGCTAGCACGATTAAGTGGACAGGTCCGTCAGTAATGCTTGCCTATGCAATTGCAGGTATTTTTATCTTCTTCATCATGCGTGCCATGGGAGAAATGTTGTATATGGAGCCAAGTACAGGTTCATTTGCGACGTTCGGTCATAAGTATATTCACCCGTTAGCTGGTTATATGACAGCGTGGAGTAACTGGTTCCAGTGGGTTATCGTTGGGATGTCAGAGATTATCGCAGTTGGAGCGTATATGCAATATTGGTTCCCAGGTCTACCGGCTTGGATACCAGGTGTGATTGCAATGGTTATTCTTGGTGCAGCTAACTTAATTTCTGTTAAGTCATTTGGTGAATTTGAATTTTGGTTTGCGATGATTAAAATCGTTACGATTTTATTAATGATTATTGCTGGATTTGGCCTTATTTTCTTCGGAATTGGTAACGGCGGAGAAGCGATTGGCATATCTAATCTTTGGTCAAATGGCGGTTTCTTTACAGGTGGTTTTTCAGGATTCTTCTTTGCATTATCACTTGTAGTTGGAGCATATCAAGGTGTGGAATTAATTGGGATCACTGCTGGTGAAGCGAAAGATCCGAAGAAGACACTTACAAGAGCGATTCAAAGTACAATTTGGCGTATTTTAATATTCTATATTGGTGCTATTTTCGTTATTGTAACTGTGTATCCGTGGGATCAATTAAGTACAATTGGTAGTCCGTTCGTGGCAACTTTTGCGAAGGTTGGTATTACGGCAGCAGCTGGACTTATTAACTTCGTTGTTATTACAGCGGCGATGTCTGGCTGTAATAGTGGTATTTATAGTGCTGGACGTATGCTGTATACGTTAGGTGTAAATGGACAAGCACCGAAATACTTTACGAAAATTTCTAGTAACGGTGTTCCATTATTTGGTACAGTTGGTGTAATAATTGGTTTAGCGGTTGGTGTAGTTTTAAGTTATATTGCGCCAAAAAACTTATTTGTATATGTGTATAGTGCGAGTGTACTTCCAGGTATGGTACCATGGTTCGTCATTTTAATTAGTCAAATTCGTTTTAGAAAAGAAAAAGGGGCAGAGATGAAAGATCATCCGTTCAAAATGCCATTTGCTCCTGTTACAAACTATTTAACGATTGCCTTTTTAATTATGGTATTAATCGGAATGTGGTTTAACGATGATACTCGTATCTCACTAGTTGTAGGTATTGTTTTCTTAGCTATCGTTACAATTAGTTTCTATGCTTTCGGAATAGGGAAGCGAGCGCCATTAGATACTCAAAATGATCAAGAGATTTCAAGTAAATAAAGGTAAAAAAAGTCCGATTTCTTCTTTAGAAATCGGACTTTTTTATTAAAACTTCTCTAATACAATCTTCCCAATTGTACGTCCACTCTCAAGTAATGCATGTGCTTTCTTTAAGTTTTCAGCGTTAATTGGTGCTAATGTTTCATTTAAAGTGGTCTTTAAAATACCTTCATCTAATAATTCGCTCACTTTATTTAATAGTTCATGCTGCGTAATCATATCACCAGTTTCATACATCGGCTTTGTGAACATAAACTCCCAAACAAAGGTCGCACTTTTACTTTTTAGAATGCCCATTTCAAGAGGATGTTCATTTTCTACGATAGAGCAAATTTTACCTTGTGGTTTAATTACTTCACCTATACCATGCCAATGCTGATCTGTATTATTTAAGCAGAAAATATAATCTACATCGTTGAATCCAAGGCTTTGTAGTTGCTCTTTTAAAGGTTTATGATGGTTAATTGTATGGTCAGCTCCAAAGTTTTTCACCCATTCTATCGTTTCATCGCGAGACGCAGTTGCGATTACATTTAATCCAGCCCATTTCGCAAGCTGAATTGCGATTGAACCGACACCACCAGCTCCGCCGATAATTAAAATGTTTTTAAATGTATTTTCGCTTTTCTTAGCGTAATTAATGCCTAAACGCTCGAATAAACCTTCCCACGCCGTAATAGCTGTTAAAGGAATTGCGGCAGATTCAGTATCACTTAAAGTTTTAGGTTTTTTACCAACGATTCTTTCATCGACTAGGTGGTATTCACTATATGTACCTTGTCTCGTAATACTTCCAGCGTAAAACACTTCATCGCCTTCTTTAAATAACGTACAACCTTCGCCAGTTTGTACGACAACACCACTAGCATCCCAGCCAAGTATTTTCGCTACATCTTCTTTTTTATCTTTCGGAGAGCGAACTTTTGCATCAACTGGATTAACGGAAATCGCGTTAATTTTAACAAGTATATCTCTTCCTACGGCAACAGGTCTTTCAACTTCAATATCAATTAAACTGTTTTCTTCTTCAATAGGTAAGTATTCATGTAAACCAATTGCTTTCATTTGTAGTCCCTCCATTAAAGTAAGAATCATTTACTCCTTTATTATAGATGGTGAAATGCTGTTATGTAAAAAGTACATTTTTTTGTATGCTGGAATGAAAGAGTAGAAGGAGTTTATTTCTAAAAAGTAGAATTTTTTACTGTATTGTTTTATTCAAAACGAAATGTAAAGGTGGATACATAATGACGGTAAAGAAGCTTTATTTCGTGCCAGCTGGTCGTTGTATGTTAGATCATTCTTCTGTTAATAGTACGCTCACACCGGGGAATTTATTAAACTTACCAGTATGGTGTTATTTATTGGAGACAGAAGAAGGGCCAATTTTAGTAGATACAGGTATGCCAGAAAGTGCGGTTAATAATGAAAATTTATTTGACGGTACATTTGTTGAAGGGCAGATTTTACCGAAAATGACTGAAGAAGATAGGATCGTGAATATTTTAAAACGCGTTGGTTATGAGCCGGAAGACCTTCTTTATATTATTAGTTCTCACTTGCATTTTGATCATGCAGGGGGAAATGGTGCTTTTACAAATACACCGATTCTTGTGCAACGTGCTGAATATGAGACGGCACAACATAGTGAAGAATATTTGAAAGAATGTATATTGCCGAATTTAAACTACAAAATCATTGAAGGGGATTATGAAGTCGTACCAGGTGTTCAATTATTGTATACGCCAGGACATACTCCAGGACATCAGTCACTATTCATTGAGACGGAAAACTCTGGCCCAGTGTTATTAACGATTGATGCATCGTATACGAAAGAGAATTTTGAAGATGAAGTGCCGTTCGCGGGGGTTGATTCGGAATTAGCTTTATCTTCAATTAAGCGTTTAAAAGAAATTGTTAGGAAAGAGAATCCAATTGTTTTCTTTGGACATGATATAGAACAGGAAAAGAGCTGTAAAGTGTTCCCGGAATATATATAGTGCAAAAAGTCATGAGCTTACGTGCTCATGACTTTTTTGTTTAAATAATTTTTTTAAATAAGTTATAAACCTTTTTTGAACTACCTTCATTTAATTGATAGTACGTAAGGTTTACATCATCAGGAGTATCTTGCCGAGCAATCATCACTTCGTTACTATGATGGTCAACTACCCATATGAAATATTTTTTATAAGTTCCATCTTCGAAAGTAATCCACATATCACAATCTATTAAATCTGATCCTTCTTCATCTAATGTTAATTTTCCTTTTTTGGCGGTATCCATACTGTTAATAAACGTTTTTACTTCATCTGTTTTTGTAAGAAAGATATCCTTTTTTGTTTTAATTGACTCGACATGTATATCTTTTATTTCCTGTTTTCCTAAAAAGACAGGGGGCTCATTTGGGTCCCTTTGAGTTGAAATGATAGTAGCTTTCTTTTTCGGTTTATTTGCAGTATAGAGATCTTGAATAGATTTCCCCGAGTTTATAAACCATACAATTCCACAAATAATTAATACGCTACCTAGCAATAAAATAATTTTTTTAATAGGGTTTTCTCCTCTCTATTATTTCGTGTGAAGAGCTTTTCTATTAATATATGATAGGTAAGCGTAAAGTATTATAGTTGAACTTGGTTATGCTTCACAGTTTTTATCGGGCGATCTATGAGTAAATTGTAAGTGAGCCCAATTAATACGAAAATGCCACCGATAACTTTACCGATTGAGAGTTCATTTGTCAGGAAGAAATCAATAATAGTCCCCGCAAATAATTGTCCGATAAAGATGAGTAATGTTAAATAAAAGGCTGATATTTTAGGAGTAATATAGTTGGATAATGAAATAACGATAACGCCTACTAATCCGCCTAAGTATACAGCGATAGGAATGGATTGCAACGTATGAATTGGAATATAAAATGAATCTGAACTGAAAATTAAAAATAGAGCGGAGAAAAATAATCCAGTAATATAATTGAAAAAGGTCCCTTCCCAATTGCCAATTTCCTTTGCTAAATTCGCGTTAATAATTCTAGCAACAACGATAGAAACACCAGCTAAAATAGCGATAGTAATATATAACATTTTCTTGCCTCCATTAATAAATTGTCATGATTATAATTCCGGAAGAGATGAAGCATAATCCAATTAGTTTTTTCTTTTCAAACTTTGCAACCTTCATTCCTAATAAACCGAAATGGTCAATAACGATGGAAGCAATAGATTGACCGAGTAAACTTAATGCGATCGTAATAGAGGCACCAAGGACGGAGAAACTTATATTATTAAAAAGAACAGTGAATACCCCAATCGCTCCAGCACTATATAAAAAAAGTGGAATACTTTTATTAAAATGAATTTTATTTTTGTTTATGATTAAAATGAAGATAACTGCAATTAAACCGACAAGGTGAATGACAACGCTCGCTGTGTACTTGCCAATTAATTCAGATAAAATCCCGTTCAGTGGAAGCATAACGGCGATGAGAACACCAATAAAGACAGAAAGAAAGTTATACAATGTAATATCCCCTTTAATTTTCATATTTGTAATGACTGTATCATGCTGAAATTGTGTATTGTTATGACATATGTCATAGTGGAAGAAGAAAATTTTGATTACAATGGGGATGAGTTGTAAAGGTGGGGGACTATGAAGAAAGTATGTAATTCTATTAAATTAGCAGAGTATATGAAGCAAAATAATATTGATTCATTTTTTAGTCATGATATGAAGCCATATATGGAACTTATATTTTTTAAAAAGAATGAGTTTATTTGTAGAGAAAATGAAGAGATAGATTATTTATATTTCTTTGTTGAAGG